>Ga0207667_10000796_pt1 | contig 40968 bp, 43 predicted proteins | sample KBSCornC52_FD_184301 | JGI IMG/M metagenome (GOLD analysis project Ga0207667, IMG submission 184301) | Corn rhizosphere microbial communities from Kellogg Biological Station, Michigan, USA - KBS Corn C5-2 (SPAdes) (version 2) | ecosystem: Host-associated > Plants > Roots > Rhizosphere > Soil ...
AGGCTCATCGGAACTGATATGTAGTGACCGGGTCAAGGTGCGCTGGTCGTTTTTGTCGAACGAGGACAAGGTCAGCGGCAGCCGAGGCAGTTATTAGCGACGATTGATCAAGCTGATATTCGCGGGTCGGAACCGCATAATCAAGATCCGTCGGGAGCTGCCTCTGACTAACCACGCGAGTCCGGCTGAGCCTGTCGCATATTTCCGCCGAGGATTCTCCTTCGTGCTTGCCTCGGCTGCGGCTGACCTTGTCCTCGAATTGGGTTGTGTTGTTCAATGTTTTTGCTTTTCCCTTATTAGGGAAGTTTCTGCTTTTTTCTTTTCGTTTTTCATCAGGCTGCGAGTTGTGGAGTGCGAGCCTGCTCGATCTTGATGGCAATGGCCCATATGAAGCCCAGTAGTTCTCGAGCAACTGCAGTCATGACCTTCCTGAGATCCTTGCCTGCCAGGGTCAACTTCCTATAGCGCTTGTGCAGGCGATGTTGCGCCTTCCATACAATTTCAAGGATCTCTGCCGGAATCCCTTCGTGTCGTTTTCGTAGCTTTTCCCCGACCCGGGGCAGGTGTCGATAGCACCATGCCGATTCCACCACGATGCGTCTGAGGTGCGCGTTGCCGGCCTTGGTAATGGCGCCTTTTCGAATGCGCTTGCCGCTGGAGTTTTCACTCGGGAACGCTCCGGAATACCCCATCAGCTTCCGTGCAGTCTCGAAACGGGAGGAGATGTCGTTGCCCAACTCGGCGGCGAGGGTGACCGCGGATATATGCGCCACTCCGCGCAGAGCCTGTAATCCGCGGATCAGTTCCTGCATGGCCTGGGGCGCCTGCTTTATCACTTCGAGAATGGCCTCTTCCAATCTCTTGACGCGCGCGCTCATATGCTCAAATTCGTTCATGCAATCCAGTCGCGTCACTTCCTGCGCCGGCTGCGCGTAGCGAACCTGCGCGAGCCACCGCATGTACCGCTCTGTCCACGCCTTCAATCCCAACGGTGGACGCTGGCCGGTACGGAGAAGGAACTTGGTCAACCGATGTCGCGCACGAAGCTGATCCTGCTTGGCTGCTTCCCGTTGCCGCACAAGATCACGCAATGCCTCGGAGGCCTCATCCGGAACCCACACGGCAGTCAGATCTCCGTTACGGTGGCAGTGTGCCAGCTTCAATGCATCTCGCCGATCCGTCTTCACGCGATCTCCTGGCTTCTTCGGAACCAGGCTTGGTGCGACCACCGTGCAGTCGACTCCTAACCGGGTCAGCTGCCAGTACAGTACGAACCCTGTCGGTCCGGCTTCGTAGCAGGCTCGCAGATGCTCGGGTGAACCAAGCTTCTTGATGAACTTGCGAATCGAATCCTCTCGGTTGGCAATCGTACCCAGACTGCGAACCTCTCCATCCGGTTCGGCGACTGCTACTGCGATCGTTTCGGCATGGACATCCATGCCCAAAAATCGTAACTTCTCTCTCATGACCGGCTCCTCCGCTTGTGGCTCTGGACTGACGTTCTTCAAACAAACTCAGCCTAACCTACGACTAGCGCAGCGGGCCGGTCACTACATTATGACTAACTCAAATTTGGTGCAAAACCGAGTTCGGGAAAAGTTGGCGATCATCCAACGAGAACACAAAGCTCGCCGTTGGTCCTCGATGGCAATCAGATTTGGACCGGTTATCACGCTGTTATACTCGCCCCCGAGGTCAATCCATGCGAGTTTTCGTTGCTCTACTGTTGTGCGCCGGTGCGCTTCACGCTCAAGGCGGTGGCGAGGTTCAATTCCGCGACTGGCATACTCCTGTGGCGACACAAAAGCCCAAGGTTTCCTGTGAGTCGCTGCGCGCGTTGACCAGCTACGACATCTCTATCATCTCGGCCACCACCGTTGCCGCTACGTCCGGCGTGCCTGAGCATTGCCGCGTGAGCCTGATGATTCCGCCCGAGATCAACATTGAAGTCAACATGCCCACTGCATGGAACGGCCGCTTTTACATGTTCGGCAATGGCGGCTTCGCCGGCGAGTCGTTTCAGGCTCCCAGCCGCATTCGCAACCGCTCCCTCGCCCTCAAGGCGGGATTCGCCGTAGCGGCCACGGATCAAGGCCATTCCGCCGCGAAAGAGCCCGGTGCCACGTTCGCTCGCAATCGCCAAAAGCTGCTCGACTACGGATTCCGTTCTCTGCACCTGACCGCCGAAACCGCAAAGATGCTTTTGCGCACCTACTACGGCGGCGCTCCCTCGAAGTCCTATTTTGATGGTTGCTCTTCGGGTGGACGCGAGGGGCTCATCTTCGCAGAACGCTTTCCCACGGACTTCGACGGCATTGTTGCCGGCTCGCCCGCCATGGACTTTACCGGCGGCAACCTGGCTCGGGCCTGGTGGTTGCAGGGGCTTGCCGCAACGCCCATACCCGCGGCCAAACTAAAGCTGCTGGCGGACGCCGAATACGCCAAGTGCGACGCCACCGACGGCCTGCAGGATGGACTCGTCAGCGATCCGCTCCACTGCGACTTCCGTCCCGACCGCGACCTTCCGCAATGTGCCAACGGAGTAGACGGAGCAAATTGTTTTCTTCCATTCGAAATCACCGCCATCAAGCTCATTCACTCCGACGTGATGAGCCAGGGAAAACGGATCTTGGTCGAAGGCGCCGCTCGAACGCCTGAGCGCACATATCGTTGCCACTCACCACGCGTATGTGAAGAAGATGTTGGCACAGAAGGTTGTCGCCCGCCACGGTACGACAAGGGTTGAGTTGCCCGTGATTCAAGCAAAGCTGAACCAACTCGACGAAGAGTTGAGCCAACATCTTACAAAAGAGGAGCTCATCCTGTTTCCATATATTGCCAAACTGGAGCGAGCCATCAACGACAACGGCGCAAAGCCAAGCGGCTGTTTTGACTCGGTTGCCAATCCGATTGCCATGATGACCCAGGAGCACGACGCTGCAGGAACATTGCTTGCAGAGATCCGTGATTTGAGCCAAAACTTCTCGACGCCTCAAGATGCTTGCCCCACCTATCATGCGTTCTACGACGGGTTGAGCGAATTCGAGCGGGATCTTCACCAGCACATTCATTTGGAGAACAATATTCTGTTCCCCCGGGCGATCGATCTGGAATCAACATCAGCCCGATGAGTGACTATCGGTGGGAGTCTCATAGCCGGTATTGATAGCTCGGAGCGAACGGGATACAACACTATCTGGAGGCTCTATATTACGCGGCACTGCGGACTGGTAGGCGACGATTGTTCGCTGTTCGCAGCGTCCGCTTTAGCTACCAGTGCCAGTGGGCTGCCGGCGTTGGATCTGTATTTAGGGAAATGGGTGACCGTGCGGAACCCGCGCTAGGTTTTCGCTGAGGATATATATCGTGAGCGCCGCAGCCATGAAGACTGCGCCCACCCAGAAACGCCAGTCACGATGCATACGCATCCAGTAAGCACCGGGGCCCGGTTCGCTGCCCTCGCCACTATTCCCTTCCCGATTGTGCTTGCTTCCCGTCATCTCTTCTCCTCAATGCCAGGAACGATCCCTGCCCTTTTAAGAACTCTGACAAAGAGAGTGCCATTTTCCTTTTGCTGACAGTTGGATTGGTCGTGGAGGATGGTCGCGTTTTTCGCGACCTCTTGCTTTCATCCATCGCCTGCAGGCTCAGGTCGCTTGCGACAAGGGCCTGTGCTGCTTCTTCAGGTTGCTGTGCATTCATTTGTGCATGCTCCATTCGTTCGGGCCATCTGGGGAATCATCGCCTGCAGGGCCCTGAAGTCGATGATGTAATCTCCGCTGCCGGATAAGTCATCTGACTGCCGGAGCCTTGAAACGCCCATTCTCGAGAAGTAACCGGTTGTTAAGCGAAGACTTTTTCACCATGAACAGCGTAAGAACTATGTTCGGTTCCTGCGATGATGTTTTTTGCATTGGATACCGCATCTTCGGTGCCATGGACAATGAGAAGAAACTTGTCTGTCTTCAGAGCCACCTCGTAGTTGAGCACGCTATCCTTCGGGATGCCGATACTCACCAGGCCTGCCCCTATTGCGCTGACGCCTCCAACCACGGCTGCTCCTTCAAGGCCCGCGATAATCCAGGCCACAAGCGGCCCAGCCACAAGAATCGGCCCTACTCCAGGTATCAGGAACAACCCCGACCCGAACAGCAGGCCCCAGAATCCGCCCCAAAACGCCCCCACCTTGCCCCAGTACTTCATACGGTCCCCGGCATTGTAGTAGCCGACAACGTGCTCGTCCGTATGCGTGTCTTTCCCTGCAATCGAGAGGCTCTTCATGTCGACACCAGCCTCATGCAATTCCTTTATGGCGTGCTCCGCTTGCGCGTGGGTATCGTAGACAGCTACCACAGAATTTGTAATACTCATTGCCTTCTCCATCTCTAGCGGTTAAATGGGAATTTTCCCGGGTGAATTGCTCCCGACATGCGATTCATTGGCAACGGGCGTTTCTTGGCCAGCCAGCGTCAACTCCGAGTGGATTGCGTGAACTTCCGCAGCGGAATCTTTGAGCGTGTTCAACATAAGTCTTCCATCTTCGTAGCTCAGGTTCTGAGCAATTCCGTACACGTGCCGAGAGTTCTCCAATTGCGTGGATATCCGTGCCAATGACTACAGCAGCCGAACGAGTCGACTACGCATACGGCCACTTCCAGTCCAGGATCTCGGGCTTGTCGATGCCGTATTGGTGGGCATAGGCGACGTTCTCCCGTATCTGGTCCTGCAACCAGTCTCTGACGTGCGCTCCGGACTTTTGCAGGCGCGGAACCCGATCGATGACATCGATTGCCAGATTGAACCGGTCCGCCTGATTCTGAATGGTCAGTCCGAGTGGAGTGTCGATGCTGCCCTTCTCCTTGTAGCCATGCACATGCATATTTTCATGGTTAGCGCGCCGGTACGTCAGCTTGTGGACGAGCGATGCGTAGCCGTGAAAGTTGAAGATGACCGGCTTGTCACTGGTAAACAAAGAATCAAAATCCCGGTCAGTCAATCCATGTGGATGTTGGGATGCCTGCTCGAGCTTAAACAGGTCGACCACATTGACGAAACGCATCTTTAAGTCTGGGAACTTGTCGCGCAAAATGGCCGTCGCTGCAAGTGCTTCCATCGTCGCCACATCACCGGCACATGCCATCACCACATCCGGCTCGCTATTCTGGTCATTGCTGGCCCAGGACCAAATGCCGATTCCTTTCTCGCAATGCCGGACGGCAGCATCCATATCCAGATACTGCAGGTGAGGTTGTTTATCTGCCACGATCACGTTTACGTAGTCGACGCTGCGTAAACAGTGGTCCACCATGCTCAGCAGACAGTTTGCATCCGGAGTGAGATAGATCCGCGTGACCCGCGAGCTCTTGTTCGTGACCACATCAAGGAAACCCGGGTCCTGGTGAGTGAAACCGTTATGGTCCTGGCGCCAAACCGTCGACGTGACCAGTAGATTCAACGAGGGGATGGAGGCGCGCCACTTGACCTCGGTCTTACACTTTTCCAGCCACTTGGCGTGTTGATTGAACATGGAGTCGATGATGTGGAAGAACGCCTCATAAGAGGCGAAGAAGGCATGACGGCCGGTTAAGACGTAGCCTTCCGCCCAGCCCTCAAGAGTATGTTCGCTGAGCATCTCCATGACCCGGCCATCCGGGGAGAGCTCACCGCCATCCGAGTCCTCCGGCTTCGATTCCGCAAGCCAGGTTTTCTTGGAAGCTTCGTAAATCGCCTGAAGGCGATTGGATGCCGTTTCATCCGCACCGAAGACGCGGAAGTTATTCATGTTCTTACGCATGACGTCGCGTAGGAATTGGCCAAGCACAAAAGTGGCCTCGGCCTCGGAGGTACCGCGCGTAATGACTGGAACGGCGTAATCTCGAAAGTCCGGTAAACGGAGAGGTTTGCGCAGCAGACCGCCATTCGCATGAGGATTGGCACTCATCCGGCGGTTTCCCTTGGGCGCCAGTTCCTTCAGCTTCGGAACGAGTCTGCCGTCCGCGTCGAACAACTCCTCCGGTTTGTACCGACGCATCCAGGCTTCGAAGATCTTGAGATGCTCGGGGTTCTCGGCGATGCCGGGGATTGGAATCTGATGCGCTCGCCAGTAGCCCTCCAACTTGTGCCCATCCAACTCCTTGGGAGCTGTCCATCCCTTGGGAGTACGCAAGATTATCATGGGCCAACGCGGCCGGTCGGGCTTGCCGTTGCGACGAGCTTCCTCCTGAAAGGAGCGGATCTGATCGACACACGACTCTACGGCGGCAGCCATTTTCTGGTGCATTATCAGTGGGTCGTCACCCTCGACGATGATGGGACTCCAACCGAAGCCCACGAAAAGACTATTCAATTCCTCGGGCGTAATCCGCGCCGAAATAGTCGGATTTGCGATCTTATAGCCGTTTAAATGAAGAATGGGTAGGACTGCGCCATCGCGAATCGGATTCAGGAATTTGCTGGAATGGAGCGATCCCATAAGCGGGCCTGTTTCGGCTTCGCCATCTCCGATGACGGCGGCGACGATTAGATCCGGGTTATCAAAGGCTGCTCCAAATGCGTGGGACACGCTATAACCGAGTTCTCCGCCCTCATGAATGGAACCTGGGGTTTCCGGCGTAGAGTGGCTACCGATACCCCCCGGAAACGAGAACTGCTTGAAGAACTTGCGCATGCCATCGATGTCTTCGCTCTTGTCTGGGTAAACCTCAGAGTACGTTCCTTCGAGGTAGGCGTTCGCGAGAGGCGCAGGAGCGCCGTGTCCGGGGCCCGAGATGTAGATCATGTTTAAGTCGTATTTTTTGATAAGCCGATTCAGATGCACCCATATAAAACTCTGGCCCGGGTCGGATCCCCAATGGCCCACCAGACGCTTCTTCACATGCTCTACTTTGAGCGGGTCTCGCAAGAGTGGGTTATCCCACAGATAGAGCATGCCGAGCGAGAGATAATTGCACGCGCGCCAGTATGCATCGATTGCGCGAAGCTCGTTGACGGAAAGCACAGCTTGGTCGCCAATTGCGGCCGGTATTTCGATAGCTAGTGAACTCATGAGCGGACTCCTTCTGTTCCCTGGCGCAGCATCTTCCCTGGTGCAGCGGGGAGGTCATGGCACAATCACCTTCTCAGCGTCTGCCCGCGCCACCATTGTGCGTTGTCATCCTATTTGCTTGATGACTGCACTACGGCAGGCAAGAAGACTGAAAATAGCATTCTGCTCCTAGAGGTCAGAGCTAATCTCGTGGGATGCGCTCATTGACATAACCGACGTAGCAGATTTCAGCACTGCCGGATCTTTTCGCGGACACGCAAAATGGTGGTGATCCTGCCTTTCAACAAGATAGGTAGGTGTGAATTTGCTATCAGGTCAAAAGTGATCACATTTACCGCCCGCACACGGCCAGTTCTGGACTGTGGAAGGGCACGGCTATCGGATTCGCACTTTTCTCGATGCGTTCAAATACAGACACACAATGAGTGCCAATCGCACGCCAGCGGCGAATGATGACATCGATTCTCGAGGTCGGCCATTATGTGGGCCGGCAAAGAGAACCGGTGACGAATTGCGAGTTTACGGTCGACCTTGTGTCATCTTTGGCGGATGAGCGAGCCTCTCAACTGTTCCGCGTCCAGTCTTCTCTCCAGTGTGCAATTTTGACCTGATCTCGCATCCCACAATTGCCATCGTAAACTTAGACGGTTGGCCCGCAATATCAAACTTGGGCGCAGCAGTGTTCGGTCGCATTGCATGGAGGAATTCAGCTCCAGCACACAGCTATCGCAAAACAGGAGATCGTTTTCCTTTCGATAGTCCCGTTAACGATCTACCCACAGGAGAGATGCAGATGAATGCCAAAGCTGATGCACGAAAGAAGGGCCCGTTCTTGACGGATATCGAAGAGATCCGGCGCCGCGCACGGGAGCACATCGAGAAAGGCGCGGTGACGCCTGATTATAAAGGCGATATACAAACTGTCCTCCGTGTACTTAATGAGGCGCTTGCTACCGAACTGGTTTGTGTCCTGCGTTATAAGCGCCATCACTACATGGCGAAGGGCATCCATTCCCAGGCAGTGGCAGCGGAATTTCTCGAGCACGCCAATGAGGAACAAGGACACGCGGATCAGATTGCGGAAAGAATCATGCAATTGGACGGAGAGCCAAATTTCAGTCCGGAGGGAATGCTCACGCGCAGCCACTCTGAATATGTTGAAGGAGCAACGCTTCTCGAGATGATTCGTGAAGATCTCATCGCGGAACGCATAGCCATCGAGTCCTATGGCGAAATCGTCCGGTACCTGGGCGACAACGACCCAACCAGCAGACGAATGATGGAAGGGATTCTCGCCAACGAGGAAGAACACGCCGACGACATGAAGACGTTACTCGAGACCATTGGAAAAGACGAGAAACAACGCGAACATTGATGCGGAGTCCTTATAGCAGGCTTTGTTGTTACGGAACGACCAAGGGCGCATAAATCGAATCTGCACGGAGTAGGACAGTATGAGACCGACACAAGAGCTCCACGATCTTGGCCAGAGTCTTTGGCTCGACAACATCACGCGTGAGCTTCTGACGAGTGGCACTCTCCGCCGCTACATCGACGAGCTCTCGATCACCGGACTCACGTCGAATCCCTCGATCTTCGACCACGCAATCAAGAACTCGGATTTCTATGACGATGCCATCCAACAAAAGCTGAAAGAGGGCAAGTCGGCCGAGGCGCTCTTTTTCGAACTTGCAATCGAAGACCTGAGTCAAGCCGCCGACCTCTTCCGTCCGGTTTACGACCGGAGCAACGGCATGGACGGTTGGGTCTCGCTCGAGGTTTCACCGAAGCTCGCCCAGGACACGGCGGGCACGATTGCCGAGGTCAAGCACCTTCACATCTGCGCCGAGCGGCCCAACGTCTTCATCAAAATTCCGGGGAACCCCGCGGGCGTGCCAGCGATCGAGGAGTCCATTTTTGCGGGCCTGCCGGTGAATGTGACGTTGCTCTTTTCCCGCAAGCAATATGTCGCGGCAGCCGAAGCTTATTTGCGCGGCATCGAGCGACGTATCCAGGCGGGCCTTGACCCGGACGTGTGTTCAGTCGCTTCAGTCTTCATCAGCCGGTGGGACAAAGCGGTGATGGGCAAGGTTCCCGAAGAGTTGAAGGATAATCTTGGGATCGCCATCGCCAGACAGACCTACAAGGCCTATCGCGAACTTCTCGATTCGCCGCGCTGGCTACGGCTGGCAAATTTCGGAGCAAGGCCGCAACGTCTGCTCTGGGCGAGTACGGGCACCAAGGACCCCCACGCCTCCGACATTCTTTACATCAAGTCGCTCGCGGCGCCATTCACTATCAACACGATTCCCGACGCGACGTTACTTGCGTTCGCCGACCACGGCACACTGGGCGAGTTAATGCCGGCCGACGGCGGCGACGCTGAAACGATGCTTGCCAAGTTTACCCAGGCCGGCATCAACCACGACCAGCTTGCCGCCGATCTCCAGCGCGAAGGCGCGGAATCGTTCGTAAAGTCTTGGAACGAACTACTGAACTCCATTAGATCGAAGAGCGAACTCAAGGTCACCGGTTGAGGTTCAAATCCTATCCGCAGTCTGCCGCACAAGACGAGCGAGCCGCAACGTCGACGTCTGACATGCTCCGAGGCCTCAGCAGAAGCAACGATTGACCACGTTAGGAGACACGATCATGCCGAACGGATACGACAAACCACTCTATATTCTTCCTTTCGACCACCGGCATTCTTATCTCTCGAAACTTTTCCAGTGGCAGGAACCGCTCACTGCCGAGGAGACAGCAGAGGTCGCGGCGAGCAAGCAAGTTATCTATGAGGGCTTCAAAGCAGCGGTCGCCAATGGAGTTCTGCCAGACCGCGCCGGCATTCTCGTCGACGAGGAATTCGGAAGTGCAATCCTGCGTGACGCCGTCAGTCACGGCACCATTACTTGCATGCCAGTCGAAAGAAGCGGGCAGGAGGAATTTGAATTCGAGTACGGTGAGGATTTCGAGCGCCACATCGAAGAGTTCAACCCGACGTTTGCCAAGGCATTGGTGCGATATAACCCCGAAGGCAATGCTCGGCATAACAAGCGGCAAACAGAGCAACTGCACCGGCTCTCCGGATATCTCGCCCGATCCCACAGGCTATTCATGATTGAGTTGATCGTCCCGCCAGAGCAGGCACAACTCGTGCATCTGGGAGGCGACCAGAAGGCTCGCTTAGCAGGAGATCAGGACGTTTACGACCGGGAGCTACGCCCGAAGCTGATGGTCGAGACGATCCGGACGCTACAGGGCGCGGGCATCGAGCCGGACGTGTGGAAGGTGGAGGCTCTGGATCGCCGCGAGGATTGCGAGAAGATCGTCGAAACGGCACGACATTACGGACGCGAAAAGGTGGGCTGTATCGTACTCGGTCACGGCTCCGACGAGCAGAAGGTTCGGAGTTGGCTCAAGACTGCGGCGAGCGTCTCAGGCTTCATCGGGTTTGCGGTTGGTCGCACGACGTGGTGGGACGCCGTGGCGGCCTGGCATGAGAAGAAGATTTCCCGGGATGAGGCTATAGTCCAAATCGCCAAGCGTTTCCAGGAATGGGCGAATATCTTCGACGAAGCGCACCGCATTTAATTGATTGATGCTGGTTCGTCTGTTTGGGAAACGCGAACGTATGGCTCTCAAGAACTGGGCCAACAGAGAAGCTAGCAACAAATGAGGCATACATAGAATCCTTACCGAAGGAAGGAGAGCATGGAAATGCAGCTTGGAATGGTTGGACTGGGGAGAATGGGGACGAACATGGTGGGCCGCCTATTACACAACGGACATCAATGTGTCGTGTTTGACACGAAGCCCGATAGCGTCAAGGATTTGGCAAGCAAAGGGGCCACGGGTGCCACTTCACTCGAAGATTTCGTGACCAAGCTAAAGCCCCCGCGCGCTGTCTGGCTGATGGTGCCCGCTGGGGTAGTTGAGACTACTCTGCGCGACCTTTCCCGCCGGATGCAGAAAGAAGACATCATCATTGACGGAGGCAACTCTCACTATATCGACGACATTCGGCGCGCCAAGGAACTGAAGGCCAAAGGCATTCGCTACGTCGACGTTGGAACGAGCGGGGGCGTCTGGGGGATCGAGCGTGGTTACTGCATGATGATCGGAGGCGAGAGCGAGGCTGTTCAGCATCTCGATCCGATCTTCAAAACGCTTGCTCCAGGGCGCGGCGATATCCCTCGCACGCCCGGACGAGAGGAGGTTGCTGGTACCGCTGAGGATGGCTACCTCCACTGTGGGCCTTCCGGCGCCGGCCATTTCGTCAAGATGGTTCATAACGGGATTGAATATGGCATGATGGCAGCCTACGCGGAGGGTCTGAACATTCTGCGTCACGCCGACGCCGGCAAAGAGAGTGGCCAGGCTGCCGATGCCGAGACGACGCCGTTGCGTAATCCAGAAAACTATCAATATGACCTCAACCTGTCCGACATCGCCGAAGTGTGGCGGCGGGGCAGCGTCATCGCATCCTGGCTGCTCGATCTGACCGCCATCGCGCTGTTCAAGCAACCTGACCTTGCCACGTTTTCAGGCCGGGTATCGGATTCGGGCGAGGGTCGCTGGACCATCACGGCAGCCATCGAAGAAGGTTCTCCAGCCCCGGTTCTGAGCGCGGCTCTTTATCAGCGGTTCAGTTCGAGGGGTGAGGAGGACTTTGCCGACAAGCTGCTTTCAGCCATGCGTTTCGAGTTCGGTGGCCACCTGGAGAAGAAGTCATGACTTTTGCTCCCCAAACGAAAACCCCCAAAGTTCTCGTGATTGACGTTGGGGGAACCCACGTCAAGGTGTTGGCCAGCGGAGAACTTGAGGAGCGCGAGATTCCGTCCGGTCTAACCATGACGGCTGGCAAAATGGTGCGGGACGTGAAGCGTAGCGTAAAGGGCTGGGAATACGATGTCGTCTCGATCGGCTATCCCGGACCTGTGATTCATGGACGTCCGCTTCACGAGCCTTACAATCTCGGCGGTGGCTGGGTGGGATTCGACTTCGGCAGAGCGTTCGGCCGCCCCGTCAAGATTATCAATGATGCTGCCATGCAGGCGCTGGGAAGCTATCAAGGCGGCCGCATGCTGTTTCTCGGCCTGGGCGCCGGTCTCGGCTCGGCCATGATAGTTGATGGAATTGTTGAATCGATGGAACTGGCACACCTGCCATTCAAGAAAGGAAAGACTTACGAAGACTATGTGGGAGTCCGCGGTCTCGCACGTCTCGGCAAAAAGTGGTGGCGGTACTACGTGACAGATATCGTGGGTCGGCTTAAGGATGCGTTGGGCGCCGAATACGTAGTGCTGGGCGGCGGAAACATCCATAACATCAAAACGCTGCCCCCCAATACCCGCATAGGCGATAATCAAAACGCATTTCTCGGCGGGTTCCGCATGTGGGAGAAAAAGGACACGACGAAAGCTGGCCATTCGCAGCACAAGTCCACTAGGACAACACCGCGAAAAAGGAAACTCAGATGAGCGAGAGGCCGACACGCGACGCCATCATTGGTGCAAAGCCCAAGCCAGCGCCCTCCTCCGACGCCCTGGTTTTCTTTGGCGCGACTGGAGACCTGGCCTACAAGCAAATCTTTCCCGCCTTACAAAATATGATCCGGCGCGAGAACCTGAATGTTCCTATCATCGGTGTTGCCAAGTCCGGCTGGACGATCGATCAGTTTCGCGCTCGCGCTCATGACAGCCTCGCGCAGCACGGCGGAGAAGTCGATGAAGCGGCATTTGCCAAGCTGATGAAGTTGCTCCAGTACATTGATGGCGATTACCAAGACCCTGCGACTTTTGAGAAATTGCGCAAAGCTATTGGTGGGGCTACCAGTCCAGCGCATTATCTGGCCATTCCGCCAAACCTGTTCGGCAGTGTCGTGGAATCTCTGGGAAAGTCGGGATGTGCGAAAAACGCTCGCGTCATCATAGAGAAACCTTTCGGACACGACCTTCCGTCAGCCCAGAAATTGAACGCCATACTCCACTCCGTCTTCCCCGAGCCGGCCATCTTCCGCATCGATCATTATCTGGGCAAGGAAGCTGTAGAGAATCTGCTCTTCTTCCGCTTTGCCAACACGTTCCTTGAGCCAATCTGGAACCGGAACTACGTTCATAGCGTGCAGATAACCATGGCGGAAACCTTTGGGGTTGCGGGGAGGGGCCGATTCTATGACGCGACAGGCGCGATCCGCGACGTCGTGCAAAACCACTTGCTTCAGGTCGTGAGTTTCCTCGCCATGGAGCCGCCGACAAGTATGTACTTCGAGTCGCTGCACAACGAGCAGGCCAAGGTCTTTCATATGATTCCTTCACTTGATCCAGCGCACCTGGTGCGCGGACAGTTCCGCGGTTATCTGAGCGAACCGGGGGTCGCTCCCGAATCAGAGGTTGAGACATTTGCCGCAGTGCGCCTTGAAGTGGATTCGTGGCGCTGGGCTGGCGTACCGTTTCTGGTCCGTGCTGGGAAATGCCTTCCTGTGACGGCCACGGAAGTTTTTGTCAAGCTTAAACAGCCGCCGCTCGGCAAGCTGGATCAGGAAGGCAATTATTTTTGCTTCCGGCTAGGTCCCGACCTTTCCATAAGCATTGGAGCCAGAGTTAAACGTCCCGGCGCGGAAATGGTCTCGATGCCATCGGAGCTATCCGCAGTTAAGCAGAATAGGTCTGAAGAGCTTGACGCTTACGAAAGGCTGCTTACCGATGCGATGCATGGGGACAACATGCTCTTCGTACGCGAGGACGTTGTGGAAGCAGCCTGGTCTATCGTCGAACCGATATTAGGGAACGTTGCGCCGCTGCGTGAGTACGATCCTGGAACCTGGGGACCGCCCGAAGCGGATCAGCTTGCTGCCGATGTTGGAGGGTGGCACAACCCAGAAGAGGCTCGGTAGATAACTTGCATTTGCACTGAGAGGCCAAATGATTCGGAAATCGACAGTGACAGCGCAGATGGTGGCCTTTCGGAACGGGGACGAGAAGATCAGTGGGATGCTTGCATTACCTGGTGGCGCACACCGCCATCCTGCGATTATCGCGATTCATGAATGGTGGGGCCTGACTGACTGGGTGAAAGGGCAAGCCACACGTCTAGCCGCAAATGGATGCGTTGTGCTTGCCGTGGATCTCTATCGAGGGGAAGTCGCAGCCAATCCTGCGCAAGCACGTAAGCTGAAGAGTGCTTTGCCAGCAGAGCGTACGAACCAAGACCTCAAAGCGGCATTTCATTATCTAGCAATGCGTCCAGACGTCGACGAGAAGCGTATCGGCTCGATCGGATGGTCTATGGGCGGCGCCTTCGCTCTCCAGCTTGCAATTCACGAGCCGCAGCTAAGTGCGTGCGTTGTGAATTACGGCACGCTGCCAACAGACCCTGTTGACATTAAACAAATCAAGGCTCCGGTGCTTGGGAATTTTGGCGCGCTTGACCGTGGAATTCCTCCCGCCGAAGTCCGAGCCTTCGAACGGGTCATGAAGAGCCTCAACAAATCCGTAGATATAAAGATCTACATCGGCGCCGGTCACGCATTCCAAAATCCTGACGACCAGCGTGATTATCGCCCTGAAGATAGCGCCGACTCATGGCAACGCATTCTGGCGTTCTTCGCCCAGGCTATGGGAACAGATGTGAGTATGTGACCGGACGGCACAAGAATTTATTCAATTCGGTGTGGCTGATCTATGGTGTCGATTTCCTGACCGATCGCTGTCTGGTCAGCGTGGCCGTTTGAACACAAATAAGGAGACGCAAGTGAAATCGAGCGACGCAAACAAAGCTTTCGGACACCCAGGCATCGAGCCCCGATGGACTCACGGAGGAAAGGATGGGATTGGGACCGCCTACGCGGCATCCAGCCGCATCTGGTTTACATTTTGGAATGGCATCCTCACCGAGGCCTATTATCCCACCGTCGATAAACCACAACTCCGTGACCTTCAGTATCTCGTCACTGATGGCAAAACGTTCTTCCATGAAGAAAAACGTCATCTCCAGTCGAAGTCCGAACGGCTGTCAGATCATACCCTGGGTTATCGTTGCACGAACTCCGATCCCGACGGGCGCTACTCCATCGTTAAGGAAATCATCACGGATCCGCATCTAGCTTGCATCCTTCAGCACACCAAGATAATGGGCGAAGAATCGTTTATCTCTGAGCTGCGCATGTATGCCCTGTGTGCACCTCACCTTCAAGTGGGAGGCTGGAATAACAATGGTTACGTGATCGAAGTGGCAGGCCGAAAAGTCTTGATGGCCAGCAAAGAAGGAGTATGGATGGCCTTGGCCGCTACGGTTCCATTTTCCCGCGTTTCGTGTGGCTATGTCGGCAGAAGTGACGGCTTGACGGACTTGGCTGGAAATTTTGAAATGGACTGGGAATTCGACTATGCGCCAGACGGCAACGTCGCGTTAACTGGAGAATTGGACCTGAATGGTAACCGCGAGTTCACCTTGGGTTTGGCCATAGGAGAGAGTCAACACCTGGCTCTCTCCACTCTTTTTCAGGCTCTCGCTGTTTCTTTCAAAGAGCACCACGAGCGGTACACAGACCAATGGGAGCGCGCTTGCAAGCGAATTCTGCCGTTAGAAAGGGTCTCCAGCGACAAGGGGAATTTATATAACGGCAGTTTTAGCCTGCTTCGATCTCACGAGGATAAGTCATATCCAGGCGCGTTCATCGCGTCCTTGGCCATTCCGTGGGGAGAGTCAAAGAGCGACGAAGACCAGGGAGGATATCACCTGGTTTGGACTCGAGACATGGTGAACAGCGCTAGTGGGATGCTGGCGGCCGGCGACCACGAAACACCTTTACGAGCGTTGATATACCTTGCTGTTGCTCAGCAGGAGGACGGCGGATTCGCACAAAACTTTTGGGTCAACGGCGATCCATACTGGCAAGGAATCCAGCTTGATGAAGTCGCCTTTCCCATTATGTTGGCATGGCGCCTGAAACAGGAGAAAGCGCTTCAGGATTTCGATCCTTATCACGGCGTCCTGCGAGCGGCGGGCTATCTGGTAAAACATGGGCCGGTGACGCAGCAAGAACGATGGGAGGAAGCAAGCGGTTACTCCCCGTCTACGTTGGCTTCAAATATTGCCGCACTGATCTGCGCTTCTGAGTTTGCCCGATCTCGAGGCGACGAGGGCACCGCGAAATTCCTCGAAGAATATGCAGACTTTCTGGAATCGCATGTAGAGGCCTGGACCGTAACGACAGAAGGGACACTGGTCCAAGGAATCAAGCGCCACTACATCCGAATCCTTCCTGCTCGCATCGACGACCCGCATCCTGTGGAGGACCCCAACCGCGGGCACCTAAGCATCGCTAACCACCCACCGGGCTCACAAGACATCTCTCCGGCCAAAGAGATCATCGATGCCGGCTTTCTGGAGTTGGTACGTTATGGAATCCGCAAGGCGGATGATCCTATTATCGTGGACTCTGTGCGAGTTGTAGACGCGATGCTCAAAGTTGACACCCCGTTTGGGCCGTGCTGGCATCGCTACAATCACGACGGGTATGGACAACGGGAAGATGGTGGCGCTTTCGTGGGATGGGGTACTGGGCGCGCGTGGCCCTTGCTCACGGGCGAGCGGGGACATTATGAGCTGGCGGCGGCTCATGACGTGAAGCCATTCATCAAGGCCATGGAAGGTTTTGGATCAACAACGGGCCTGTTGCCAGAACAGGTATGGGATAAGCCGGATCGGCCTGACATATATATGCGGCTCGGCCGGCCAACAGGCTCAGCCATGCCCCTCATGTGGGCCCATGCGGAGTACATCAAGTTGCTCCGGTCAACGCTCGACGGGAAAGTATTCGATCTCATCCCTGAGGTCGCAAGCCGCTATCTAGGTAATCGAAGAAGCAATCGCCAATTGGAAATCTGGAAGTTCAGCCGTCAGACGGCCACTGTCAAAAGAGGTTACACGCTTCGCATTCTGGTTCCGGCACAGTTCCGGCTGCATTGGTCGGACGACCAATGGCAGACTGTACAAGACACCGCGTCTTCTCCGACTGCGCTCGGGATTGAATTTGTGGATCTTCCAGTCAAGGCCTCTCAGCAGTCGCCGCTTTGCTTCACCTTTTTCTGGAAGGCCGACAATCGGTGGGAAAATCGCGATTACGTCGTGGCCATAGCATGAGCGACCTAGTGCCGCCTAAGTCTGTTTCTCAGCCTGGAATCAAATCACATAACTGAGCATCGACAGCGTGCTTGGAAACGTAACGGGGCATGGAGGAGAATGCATGAACAACACAATACGTTCGGTCATTCTAACCATCAATGTCGGCTCTTCCAGCCTCAAGTTTGCGCTCTATCGAATGGGCCGCACAGCAACGGAAGTTCATCCCATGCTGTCAGGAAAGCTGGAGCGAATTGGCGCCAGTGGCGGGAGATTCGTGGCGCACGACGACCGCCATGTTGATCTGGTCGACCGACAAGTCGAACTCCCCAATTATGAAGCTGCGCTTAAAACGATGTTGGATTGGCTCAAGAGCATTCCCCAAGGTCAAGAGCTAAGCGTGGCGGGGCATCGGGTGGTCCACGGCGGGAGCCGATATAGCCAGCCCCAACTAGTTACGCCTGCTCTCTTCCAAGCGCTTAAAGACCTCGTTCCACTCGCGCCTGATCATCTACCTCAAGAGATGGAGGCCATCGAAATACTGCAGCGACTGCATCCGGACCTGAAGCAAGTCGTCTGTTTCGATACAGCGTTTCATCGGACGATGCCTCGAGTTGCCCAGCTTTATGGACTGCCAGCGAAGCTCTCCGAAGATGGAATCATTCGCTATGGGTTCCATGGCCTGTCCTATGAGTACATCGTGCAGGAGTTGGGCCGCCAGGCCGGGGAACACGCGCGCGAACGGGTCATCGTCGCCCACTTCGGCAATGGCGCGAGCCTCGTAGCCATTCGTGACTGCAAAAGCGTGGACACCACGATGGGTTTTACGCCGACGGGCGGGATTGTCATGAGCACCCGCTCTGGAGATCTCGATCCCGGTGTGCTGATTTATCTGCTGCGAGAGAAAGGCTATTCGCCTTCGCAAATCAACGATTTAGTGACCAAGGAGGCTGGACTCCTCGGGTTGTCCGGCCTCAGTTCGGATATGAAAGACCTGCTGGCAAGCGAGAAAGGAAACGCATTTGCAGCGGAAGCGATCTCGGTCTTCTGTTATCAAGCTCAAAAGTACATCGGAGCCCTAGCGGCAGTCCTGGACGGCTTGGATACGCTGGTGTTCACCGGTGGGATCGGAGAGAACGCGCCAAGAGTTCGGCAGAGAATCTGCGACGGGTTAGGATTCCTGGGAATAGAGCTGGATCATGCAAAAAATGACGGCAATGCTTCCGTAATCTCCGGCGAAGGTTCCGCAGTCAACGTTCGCGTGATTCAAACCAACGAAGAACTCATAATCGCTCAGCACACTAGTGTGGTTTGTGGCGAAATGCAACAGACCACGCGAAAGATCCAGATGTGAATGATCTAAGTAGATAATGCTCAAGAGAATCGATGAGCGAAACTGCGCGAGTATGATGCGGCAGTTTTTGAAGTCGAGCTTAACGTTTGTGAGCTCGAACCATGCCATCGACCCTTGGTCGGAGGTTGAAGACGTGAATGCTTCGACCTGCTGCCGAGCATCTGAGAACGAGCAGAGCACACATACAAAACGCAATCACACACAGCGGTTAGTGAGCCTGAGCCCCTGCGGTGCAGATCGGGTATCTAAAGCCGGAACTGCTTTGAGCCGACCTCCTTCATCTGTGTAGGTCGCGGCGAATTGAGGAGAAGGGTTGGAAAACATGACGGCGGAAGGTTTCGCTGACGACGGGACTATGCTGAAGGATCTTGCGCAGTTTGATCCGGCACAGGAGATGGCGGATTCGGAGTGGAAGAGGCCTTGGGAATTGGGTCATTATGCCAAAACCCTCTTTAAGAAATCAGACTTCAGGATCGTGCTGATCTCGATGGAAAGAGGCGCCAGGATAGAGGAACATCACGCCGATGGCACAATCTCCGTGCATGTCTTAAAGGGGGCGATACGCTTCAGCGTACAAGGAGACCCACGCGATCTGTGGCCAGGACAAGCGAGAAGAACACTGGAAACGCAACTCGTCATGCGGGAGTGACATCTAACCCAACGAGGTATCCCATGGAAACCGTTCGGAATAAAAATGATCGTGAGGAGTTGCCGAATTCAGACACAAACAGGCCTACCGAGGAAAAGCCGGTGAGCGAGAAGCTGGAAAAACTTGCCGATGAGATGGCTGGGCGAGGTCGTGCGCGTCAGCAGCAGGATGAAGTTGGAAAGAGCGTCATCGTCGAAAGCGACGGCCACTAAGTGCACCATGCTCCTAGGAACCCTAGCCGCGATGTTGCATGCAAGCCGTTGCGGGCTACGGGTTCAGGAGATCGTCAATACATTTAACGATTCGACCTCATGCTTGATCGAAGCGCCAAGAGCCACGAGACTCGCGGTCTCCTTGCTGTATGCCTGTCTGGACAGATGCGCTTCAACGACTGCATGGGGCGGCGGTCATGTTGCCGTCATCATCTGAACCTCGAATCGATATCGGGTAATTTCACTCCTGATTGGCATTAGCCAGCCTCTCGGGCTATCGCGTGATGTCCTAAGTAAGCCATTTGTGCCGAAATTAAACGCGGACCCTCTGAGCTCTCCCGCGGCCGAACCGGGCCCGCGGAGACCTTTGAGATGACTGAGCTAGCAAATACTCCATTCGACGCTGCCGACTTTTTGGCGAAAGCTGGACCAGGACGCAAAGTCGTCCAATTGAAACCAAAGCAGGTCTTCTTTTCCCAGGGAGAGTCGGCGAACGCGGTTTTCTATCTTCAGAAGGGCCGCGCAAAACTCACTGTCATTTCAAAAAGTGGTAAGGAAGCCACAATCGCGCTTGTCTCCCCCGGGGATTTCGTAGGAGAGAAGGCGATCGCGGCAGTGCCCGGGCTGCGTTTGACGACGGCCACCGCCCTTACCGCGTGTACAGCGCTCAGGATAGAGAGGGGGGAGATGATCCGCGCGCTGCACGAGGAGCCTGCACTCTCCGATCTTTTCTTAAAGTTTCTGTTAGCCCGTAGTATGCGAACACAGGCCGATCTTGTTGATCAGCTTTTCAACTCCAGCGAAAAGCGTCTAGCGAGAATTCTCTTATTGATTGCAGAATTCGGTGAGGCGGGTGAATCGGAAACATTGATTCCGCAGATTACGCAGGAAACGCTGGCGGAAATGGTCGGCACCACACGGTCCCGCGTCAGCTTCTTCATGAATTGCTTTCGCAAGCTTGGCTTTGTTGAATACAACGGCCGCATCCGAGTTCACAAGTCGCTGCTCCATGTGATCCTGCACGACTGAATTTTCGGCGTAAACCCCGCAAGTGCTCTCCTCAGGGATTTCTCTGCAGGGTGACTCAGAACTGGTCAAGTGCGGGTGACAAACGTGCCGGCCAGATCGGAATGTCACAACGCCAGAGGAAGCCGAAAGGAATCGCCATCGAATCTGGCTATCAACGAGTCGCGGGATATACCTCCGGCCTGTAAATTGTCCACAGCAAGGGCATGGACGTAAGTTATCGATTCGCGTGATTGCGGGCGAGGCGGGGCTTGAACACATAACCCCTGGCTCAGAAGCCCGGTGCACGGCCCCCGTTGGTTCGTGAACAGTGTCTTTTAGCTCTCGGCGGGCAATGGCGGGCAAGGAGCCACGGGAATCATGGCATTTACGGGATTAGTGGCACATTGTTTTCTGTAACTTATAGATTCTAAATAGGCTTATAAAGAACGAATCCCACTCTCTCCGCCATTAGATTCTGAAGGAATTACAGAGACATCCTCTCCTCTGGCGGGCAATGGTGAGGCGACTGCTCAAAGCCAACCGAGGATCAGGAGCGCTATCACAACCACTAGGATCAATCCGATTCCTCCGGTTGGAAAATAGCCCCAGTTGCGGCTATGCGGCCATCGCGGCAGGGCGCCCAAGAGAGCCAAGATCAGTATTACGATCAATAGGGTTCCAAGCATGACTTCCCCTTTACTCAAAATCATTAACGGCAGTTTGTTTTCCTCTGCAGAGCTTTAGTAGATCCGCAGAGGATTGATGAACCTACTGGCGCAGGCTACCGGTCGTCGTATTCACCGAGCTTCCAATGGCCTCGCCAGACACAACCAGTTCCACTCTTCGATTTGCTTGTCTTCCGGCTGAGCTATCGTTTGAGGCAACTGGCAGAGTGTTTCCAAATCCCTTTGAGGTGACGGTGTTGTTCGCCACGCCCTCTGCCACAAGATAATCGCGAACCGATCCGGCGCGGTTCTCTGAAAGCTTCTGATTCATCGCATCGCTTCCTACGTCGTCTGTGTAGCCGCCAACTTCAATATTCAGTCCCGGGTATGCGATCAAGATCCCAGCAACCTTCGCCAGTTTTTCCCGAGCGCCAGGCATCAATGAGTATTTGCCAGTGTCAAACAAGACGTCGGACATGCTGACGATGAGACCCCGTGCGCTATCTCGCGTTTCAAGTATTTTGTTCAGTTGAACGGACAACTGGGCCCGCATTGCTGCCTTTTCGCTGTTCGCAGTATGCTCATTGTCCTGAGCCTGCTGAGCGACTAAGCGCGATTGGTCAGCATCTGCATTTGCAGCGCTGATTGCCGCGGCAGAGGCATTCTGATTGGCAATCATTGCAGCCTGGGAGTTTGCAGCATCTGCATGGGCGCTTGCTTCGTTCGCCTGGGCAGTAGCTTCATTCGCTTGCGCCGTGGCTGCGTTGGCTTGTGCCATCGCCGCATCGGCCTGAGCGTTGTCCTTCAGTCGCGTGGCATCGACCGCCTGCGCTTGCGATCTGGCCTGTGCGTCGCTTGACGCCTGAAGCTCAGCTGCACGACTATCGGCATCAATCCTCTTTACGGCGATCTCTCGCGCATCTTCTGCCGTTTGGACGGCCTGCCTGGCAGCTGCAATCAAAGGCTTTTTCTCAACGTCTTTGCTTGTCGCATAATCATCAGCGGTCTTCATAAATTCGACGGCATGCCGGTAGCTCTCAGAGGCATACTGCTCTGCGCCTTCCGATTCGGCAATGCGCAACGCATTTCGCGCTTCGTAGAATTCCAATGGCAACTTGGCGTTCAGAACCACTGGATCGAACTTATAGCCCGTGGGAATGTAGCCCCCGCGTTCCATGAGTTCATACTTGGAATTGACTTGTTCGCTGCTTCCTTTGGTGTCTAACGTCACCACGTTTTCAAGCACTACAACGTTGCTCGGCTGCCGGACCGCAAAGTAGGGTTCAGCAGTTACGATCAACGCGAATGCCTGCAGATCTGTGGTCGCGGTCAGCTTGCTGCGATCATTGTCGCCGACAAGTACTTCGCCAAGGTTGACAGGTCGTCCCTCTGGCGAAATTGCCCACATGACATAAGTAAGGTACTCATTGCCGAAGATAGTTGGTCTCCGCAGGTTATTGAATTCCACTTCAACTTCCAGAGTCCCCCTCTTGCTGCGCACCTTGGCTTCGCCGCTGGACAGGGGTAGCAGTGACGTGCCGGCAAGATTCACTTCCGTGGCACCGCTGCGATGCCGGTAATTGACAGCCTGAACCGTGCGGCTGGTAACCGTCATATGGAATGTTGATACCGGGACCGTCGATTCGACGGCAATGGTGGTTTGCGAATTAGCCTGAGCAAATGCGCCCAAACTGAGAACACTTCCTATTAATAACAACACTGAATTTTTCAAGTCGCCTCCTGGAGGCAGAGAACCGTTGTGTTGAGTTTGCTAACCATAGTTCGGCGCAGACACTTCAATCTGAGCAGTGTGAGTCCATCAACGCCCGACCCGAAAATGTTGGAGGTGCCCAAAGATCCCGTAGAGATTGGCGATCCACAAGACGAGGACAATCACTACAACTCCATTCAGGATCGATTTGATCTGACTCTGCATTGGGACAAACCTGTTCACAAGCCACAGCAGAAGACCTGCTGCAACAAGCGTGATCAAGACAGTGGTAAGTGGCATACCGTTTTCTCCGATCGTCTTCCACTATTCGATCCGCATACAGTGAGCGGCCCTGAAAATAGGAAGCGCCTTGTTCATTTGCTTTCGATTTAGCCTGTGTTCCCAGGACGCTGGATCGCTAGAATATCTGCTCTCAGCTGCGGGAACTACAGCCATCATGCGTATCCATAGAGAACCGCGTATAAGAGGTCCTGAGCCGGAATGCATCGCACATTGCGAATGCTCTCTCGAAGAAGGGGATGACTCTTCTTCATTCGTATTGTTTCAAAATAAGAAGTTGATGTCTGAGCTACAGTGCTCACGAAGGACTGATCTCTCGACGATTCACCGCGGCCTCAGCACTTGATAACGCGAAATGCTGTAACCAAGAGCAGCTCCAAGAAATACGTCAGACGGAAAATGCGCGCTCGATGACACACGGGAGAAGCTTATAGCTGTCGCAAGCCCGTACGCTGCCCACGGTACCCATCGGTGATTGCGATAGCGGCCGGCTACAACTGTCGCGACAGAAAATGCAGCGGCAGAGTGCCCGGACGGGAAACTGCTGCCCTTGAGAGGGGACTTGCTGCTATTGAAGAACGTGTCGTGAAAGTCCCCGGTAGTGATATCTGAGGGGCGCTCTCTGCGGGTAATTGCCTTGACTGCGAGGTCAACGACTGCACTGTCACCGTAGGCTTCTGCACAAAGGATTGCTGTGCCCACTTGATATGAATCATGTCGGATGTAGCCGGCAGTTAGAAGCGAAACCGGCACGGCCATAACTTCTGCCGTAGTAATCATCGGATCGAAAACATCGTTAAAGTCATCCCATCCGTTTGCATGCTCTCGGAAATAGGGCATTACGTGGGGATCTGCATAAATGAGTCCCGCGGTTCCACCCACGACTGCGAGTGTGGGCAACCATTGATGTCCTTTTGCCAATTGTGCCGGAAACAGCCAAATGCGCTTCTGATCCTGCAAGAAGTCTCGAGGAAGAGTTTTCCACGACACCTCACGGTCCGAACGTAATTTGTCTCCGTGAGCTACTGGCTGGGAGATATGCGACGGGCTGTCAGGCAGATCAACATAGCTGTCTTGCGAATATGCAAAATTCGCGCCTGAGACGGCAGCCGCACAAAGGATGAACACACGACACGACGGCTTCAACACTCTCCACCTCCAAGTGGTTAGTTCGCTAGTAACATGCTTAGGGTGCGAGAACGCCTGATTAACTCAGGCCCGTGAACTTATGCGGACAGCGCAACCGGGATACTATGCCGCAGGCAAAGCCGAATCTACCCTGCCGGATCCGAATTCACAGTTGAGTGACCTTAAGGACGCAGACAGCATGACAGGAATCTCGACTCTACTCTCCCTCGAGGAGCGTGGATGAGCATTATTGCTCTCCATGATCAAAAGCAGAGGGGACCACGCCACCCGAGATGTCCGGGTTCATCAAACCGGTACTTAAGTCAGCAGGACACACGATCATGATCCGAAATCCGGAGCCCAATCCTGTTCGGGAGTTGGGAGATTGTCACCTTCACTCTTGTTCTCTGGAATCGTGGGCATCAGTGTGGGATTGGCAGGAAACGGCATTCCTTCGGCTGTGGGATGCGGGGGGATCGCTTCAAAGACTCTGAACCCGAAGAGATTGTCCATACTCAAACGAGTAGCAAGACGATTCGTTTCTAACATCGTGCTCACGAAGCCGATTAAGTGAATTGGACCTGCACCCTTCTGATAAAGCGCATCCGCAGCGACTCCATCTGGCACTCTATCGCCTGAAAATGCTCCGCCCATCGCGATCACGCGGACCGACGGGAAACGGCGTCGGACAATGAATAGGAATTCAAGGCTAGACATTCGGACCATGTTGAGGTCGGCCAGCAAGATGTCGGGAATGTTGTTTGTCAGTTCAGATAGGCACGATTCCGCGTCCTCGCAGAATCGCACACTATACCCTAGTGCGGAAAAGACCAGTGACAAAGACGTTCGAACATAGACATCTTCATCGACGATCAGAAGATTCCCTGGCATATCGGGCATGGTCACCTCATGGCACCAAAATTGGAGTGGTGACCTAGTCTCCCTTGATTGCAGGAAGCTTGCTATCTGGTTTCGCTCGTCCACTAAGGACTCATTGCAGGACATGCTTTAAGTAATTGAAGGCATCCGCGAATTTTGCTCGCTAAGCTCGGGTAGTTGATCGAGCAGAACAACATTAAGCAGCGACTTGTGCACCTGGATCCGGCCGTCATAACTAACAAAGCCGAGCTTGCGAAAACGATTCATGAAGAAGCTGACTCGGGAACGGGTGGTTCCGATCATCTCTGCCAGCGTTTCCTGTGTCACAGCGGGAATGAAAGTCTCCGGCTCCCCTGGCTTGCCAAACTCTGCCATTAGTAAAAGAATTCGCGCCAAACGTTTTTCGCTGGAGTTGAAAAGATGATCAACCAAATCGGCTTGAGTTCGCATGCTGCGATCTAGCAGAAACTTCAGGAAGAGATCGGAAAATTCATGCTCTTGATGCATAACTCGGATCATTTCATCCCGCGCAATCTTCAGCGCCGTGCAACTCCTGAGGGCGGTCGCAGTAGACAAACGGAGCCCTGGCACTGCGGCGAGCGCCCCTTCGCCAACAAAGTCTCCGGCGGCCAACAGAGTGATCGTGGCTTCTTTACCGGCGTGCGAAACGACGGTGAGCTTTGCCCGTCCTTGTTGAAGATAGAAGACCGAGTCCGCCGCGTCTCCTTGTGAAAAGAAGGTTTCCTTCTCCTTAAATTCGACGATTCTCCTACCGAGGCCCGCGGATGCAAGAAAGGCCGCTGGATCGAACCCGGAGTTGCTTCTTTCAGTCGTTACCATGCAACCTCCATCGACGCTGTTCCGCTGCGAAATGCGGAGTAAGGCTGGTCAATCGGAGACGACTGAACGAGTTGCCAGAGGTCAACAACCGGCTTCCTTCACAACCTTGCGCCTGAAGCGAACGGCCAAGAGGCACTTCTGCAGACTGTACGTATTTTCGTAGGTTTGGAATGGTAGGACTATCGGGGATGCTGCTATTAATGAGGCACTCTGTCCGGGAAATCCCTTACAAGAACCAGTCATTGACGTCTGTGAGACAACAACGGCAGTCTCGATCGCAGGGACAGAGTGTCTTCATGCGTCCGCACGCGGTATCCAGGTTCAACACCGAAAGGATCACGGTCAAGTGTTCACTCGTCCGGAGTTCCCGGCCGTGCCAGGTAAAAGCAATATCGAAGGCCATCAGAATCTGTACCGGTCACCTGCCCGCTTTCGAGCAAATATGGACCGGCACTGATTGCAGGCGCATTCTCGATGTTTGGTACGCCACCTGCACTTTGCGCAATCGGACGACAACTCATGGCTGTTGCGGAGAGCTCTGCCACAAGTCGGCGCAGCAAATCGTTCGACGTAAGACATGAGTCATATTCTGGAGAACTCACGCTGCACCTCTCATCGAACGACCATTCCGACAGCATCGCCGCCGCACCAACACGAAATCCAGCTTCATTCTTGTGCGCTCTTTGACTCAGCCTGGCTAGAGACGGGGCCTGAGTCAGTCTCCGGCTCAGCGAGAGAGGAGCTTATCGCACTTGATGGCGACTGTTTAAGCGGAGATCCATCAGGGTTGTTTATATTCGCATCAGCATGTTCAGATTTCCCGTCGGAGAAATCTGTGGGCACAGGCTGGCTTCCCGGACGGTGGAGATGGATCCCATGGCGGTTGTGTGCCGATAGATGGTTCTTTACATCACTCTTTTTGACAAAACTCATGATTGCTCCCGCTGTTCGGTTGCTTGCTTTGAAAGGTACTCGCCTGGAGCGATGCCATGAATGCCAAAGGCGAGAAAGGGAGAGCTTATTCCAGCTCCGAGAATACTCTCACTCGGATTCGCGTCCAGGAAGCTTCGAGATTGCGAGTGTTCGGCCACATGATCGGCTCCGAACGGTTACAACTTCTTACGTCGAGCGGTTCGGACCTTTGGAGCCTTGGGCTTGAGAATGAATTCAGGTAAAACAATCGGTGGCTTCTGAGCGTTGTGCTCTGGCAACTGATCAAGCAGGACTACATTAAGCAACGATTTATGCACTTGAATACGACCGTCATAGCTTATAAACCCAAGTTTTCTGAATCGATTCATGAAGAAGCTCACGCGAGACCGAGTCGTCCCGATCATGTCTGCCAGTGTCTCTTGCGTAACAGGGGGGATAAAGGTGTCAGGGCCGCCAGGCTTGCCGAATTCCGCCATGATCAGAAGAACCCGTGCGAGGCGCTTCTCACTGGAATTAAAGAGTTGATCGACAAGATCCGCCTGGGTGCGCATGCTGCGAGCGAGCAGAAACTTCAAAAATAGATCTGCAAATACCGGCTCGTCATGCATTACGCGGTTCATTTCACTTCGGTCAATTTTGAGAGCAGTACAGGCGCTGATTGCTGTAGCTGTCGCCAAGCGCAGGCCAAGGATTGCTGCGAGCGACTCTTCTCCGACAAAATCGGTGGGTGACAGGAGCGTAATCGTGGCTTGTTTTTTGTTTTGAGAGACGACCGTAACTTTTACGCGGCCCTTCTGCAAATAGAACACGGCGTCTGCCGGATCTCCCTGACGGAAGAAGTGCTGTTTTGCCTTCAATTCGATTATCGTCCGACCGAGCCCGACAGTGGAAAGAAACTCTGCGGCATCGAATTCCGTTGTAACTTCCTGCGTCAATGAGCTACCTCGTTGCATTTCGGTCTCAGTCAACTCTCCGTGACGCGGATGAGTCAAATTTGATCTTCCCTTGGATTGAGAGCAGCGGTCTGTTCTCTATTGCTCACGCAAGAGCCACAGGGTCAGGCCGCGTATGCCGATGCAATCGCGAACTGAATCGAGATGCCACAATGAATGCAATCTGTCTTTCTCTTAATGTTTAATGGTTCACGGAGCTCAAGGGCAAATGCTCGCAGGCACTCGGGACACGCCATTGTGATGTACGGCGCCCCCGATGTGTCGTGGCCGTTCAGAGAGAACCAGATAGGTGTTTCCGCACGGTTCGGTGCACCACCTTCAGAAATGATTTCAAGGATCCTCAGCAATTTAACAATGCCGGCGCCTTTTTCATAAAAAGCATCTGCCGGAAGTCCATCAGGTACGGTGTTGCCGATGAATGCGCCACTCATGGCGATCACCGGGATCGCGGGGAAACGTCGCCGGACTATTGAGAGCAACTCGAAGCCCGACATGCCGGGCATATTCAGATCGGAGATTAAAATGTCCGGAACATCATTTCGCATTTCGGACAAGGCGGAGAAGCCACTTCCTGCAGACCACACCTGATACCCGAATTCACGGAGTACAAGACTGAGTGACGTTCGAAGCGACGGCTCATCGTCTACGACAAGGAGCCGTAGTCTTGTGTCCAGCATGATTCACCTCATGGAAATCGCTGCTAATCAATCGCAGGACTAAGGCAAGTATTCCATGCATCGAATCGAGAGGATGTTCAGTTTTATACATGGCGATATTCGCGCGCCATAAGGTGGGTTCGCGCTAGTCTTCCGGGGATTCGTCGTGCGATAGCTTCCCAGGATTGTCGCCGGGCAATCGATCGTGCAATACGACATTCAGCAGTGATTTATGAACTCGGATACGACCGCGGTAATCGATAAAACCGAGTTTGCGAAAACGATTCATAAAGAAGCTGACCCGAGACCTTGTAGTGCCGACCATTTCAGCCAGAGTTTCCTGTGAAATCTTGGGAAGCAACGTTTCCGGTTCGCCCGGCTCTCCGTACTCCGCCATCAATAGAAGCACACGCGCCAGGCGCTTCTCGCAGGAATTGAAGAGCTGATCGACAAGATCGGCCTGAACGCGCATGCTCCTCTCCAGCAGAAACTTCATGAACAGGTCAGAGAACTCGTTTTCCTCGTGAATGACCCGGAACATCTCTTCCCGCGCAATCTTGAGTGCATTGCATGGAGTAATCGCTGTAGCAGTCGATAACCGTAACCCTGGCACTGCCGCGAGCGCGCTCTCCCCCACGAAGTCTCCTGCGGAGAGCATTGTGATTGTGGCTTCTTTACCCGCGTGGGAAACAACTGTGACTTTTGCCCGACCATCTTGCAGATAAAAAACTGAATCGGCAGGGTTTCCCTGCGAAAAGAAGCTTTCTCCCGGCGCCAAATCGACTAGTTTTCGGCCCAACCCTGCGCTCATCAAGAATGCAGCAGCGTCGAATCCCGGTTTATCGAGCTTGACCATAGCGATAGATGAATTCTAAATATGCGCCCCGCACACCTGGGCGGCGAAACGACCTTTCGAACGATGAAACGAGACGACTCGATCGCTCAGGACAGCAGTCGACGGCTACCGCATCCCATTGATCCCATGAATCTTGGAACGTAAATAAGCCTGCCGGTCAACCCAGCTGAGGCTATTTTGACAGCAATGCAAAAGCTAACGAGGCGCACGAAATAGAACGCATGGCCGTAGTAGCCATACGTAGTACCCTTACACGAATCATTACGCGAATGTCGCTATTTGCCCCGTACGCCGACCACCACCAAAACAACTCCGCCGACTAATGACAAGGTGCTTAGGATCGGCGATATCGGCAATGTGCTCTTCTCTGTGTGTGATACCTGAAGAGGTCCTAAATCAACGTCTTTCTTCTCGTGCGTAAAGCTGATTCCGCCCATTGCGAAGCCGGCGATACCAATAACGATTAGCAAAATGCCCACGATTGTGGCAGCTTTCATGTAACCTCCATTTGTAGTACGAAGTGCCTAATGAGGCGAATCAGAACAACAGGAAAAGGTGCGGTCGATTGGAGTGTGTCATCTTTTGCTAGAGCCACCTGGCTCACTCTCTAATGCTTCCATCGTCAACAGACCCATTTGTACGGCAAAGCGAACCACGTCGCTGCGCGTCTTGAGTTCGAGCTTCTCAGCGAAACGTGAACGGTAAGTCTCGATTGTCTTTACGCCAACAAAGATCTGTTTGGCTATTTGTGCGCTGGTGTATCCCATCGCCACTAGTTTCAGCACTTGCACCTCACGCGGGCTGAGAACATTGACTGGACGAATAGTTCCTGTCTTTCTGCCGGTGTTTCCCACTACATCCTGAACAAGGACTTGGGCCAGACGAGGGTCGATGAAGACCCCTCCGCGATTCACCGCGCGTATAGCTGCAATCAACTCCGCATCGACCGCCCTTTTCAGCAGGTATCCAGAAGCCCCTGCTGCCAAGGCCGACCGAAGGTACGCAGGATCATCATGCATGGTAAGTACGAGTACACGCGTCTGGCAGCACTCTTGAACCATTTTCTGCAGCGCCTTCATACCTCCCACCCGAGGCATGGTCAGATCAAGCAAGGCTACATCTGGTTTCGTTTTCCGTGCCGTTTCAATGGCCTCTTCTCCATTCGAGGCCTCTGAGACGACTTCCATATCGGTCTGTGCATCGACCAGCATTCGCAGCCCAGCACGTAGGATTGCATGATCATCCGCGATCATGATCCTGATCTTGCGCGTCCTCATCGGCATTTCAGGTGTTCCTCCGCTACTAAACGCTGGAAACTCGATGGGCCAGTGGAACCTGCACCAGCATCCTTGTTCCTCTTCGTCTAGAGACGAAACTAACCGTTCCGCCTAGCATCTCAGCTCTCTCTCGCATGCTCTGGATCCCAAGGCGATGTGATGAGACAGCTACTGCCTCGGCATCAAATCCGCATCCGTCATCCGTTACTTCTACTTCAACAGCATTGACCGATTTAATGAACCGAATGCTGACCGCCTTGGCTCCCGAGTGCCTCGCGACGTTTGTCAGGGCCTCTTGAATGATTCGATACAGCGTGATCTGCACTGCTGACGAAAGGTTGTCGGATTCAAGATCTCCAAGCACGAGATCAACTTTTATCTTGTAGGTCTTTGCATACTCCGTAACGTACCGGGTGAGCGCAATACCAATACCATGGTCGTCCAACACAGTTGGATGAAGTCCGCGGGCAAGCCGGCCTACTTCGTCGATGGCTTGCGTGGTGATCGCCCGTAGCCGGCGGCCCTGAACCTTCACATCCGCTATCTTCCGTGCGTCTTCCAGAGTGCGCAGACCAACAAGGAGGGCCGTCAACAATTGGCCGGCTTCGTCGTGCAGTTCACGAGCAAACCGGCGTCGTTCGTCTTCTTGCGCTGAGAGCGTACGTTCCAGGATCAGTCGACGCGTCGCTTCGGCCCGTCTGCTCTCCGCAGCCAACCTGCTCTTCTGTTCGCTCAAGTCGGTGATTACCATGCCCAAAGCTTCACCCTTAAACCCGCTAAGCCGGCCAAGTGACAGATAAGCCGGAATCAGGTTTCCCTTGGTGCGGCGGAGGCTAAATTCTCCCTTTGCAACCGCCTTCCAGGATTGGGTAAGCAGCGTCTCGAATCTCTTATGCTCTGTCTTCGCTACCAGCGACTGCATTTCAATTCCAACCATCTTCTCGGGCTGCCTGCTCACCAACTCTGCAAATCGTCGATTGCAGTAGAGCACGACGCCTTTGCGAGAGAGTGTGGCCGCACCTTCGCTCATAGCTTCTACCAGCAAGCGATAGTTGGGCTCGCCACCTTTCAGAGAGACCACATGTTCCCCACTATGACCAGAGACCATTAATGCGTCCACTTCGCCGGAGCGTATGGCGCGGAGCGTTTCCTCGGCATCTTGTAGCCTTGCTCGCAGCTTGGTTTCCTCATCCAGTGTTGCGGATGGTGGAAGCTGACTGATGGACGGTGCAACTCTCCCGCGAGATTTTCGCGGAGTTCCCGGCCTAACGGCGAGCTGTTTGTGAATGACTCCGCTATCGGAACGCACTGGTTTCTTGGCCATTTGCTGTTTGAGCCCTCAGCTCAGTGCGCAGGCTGGAGATCCAAACCCACGATGACGCTCTCGGTCTTAGAGAGATTTCCAATGATCTTTTTGACCGGAGGCGGGAGTCTTCTTACTAACGTTGGAATGGCAATAATCTGGTCGCCTTTTGCGAGTTGAGGCTTCTCAAGCAAGTCCACGACTTCAATGCTGTATTTGCCATTTAGCTTTTCTTCGCAAATCTTTTTGAGGTTGGCTATCGCGGCAATCGAGTTTGGAGTTTGGCCCGCTATGTAAAGCCGGAGTATGAAAAAGTCGCTTCGGGTGCTCTTGGCGGTCTGCTTCTTTGCTGTACTCTTCTTCATACGCTCTCTCAAATTCTGGCCGGCCTGGCCAACCTTCTTGTTGGCTCGTCGCGGCCCATCATTGGCCCGCAACATTTGTAGCCACTGTGTGATCGCTCAGAACCTTCCCCAACACCAAGCCCTTCTTACTCACGATCAATTCACGCACTTCGCGAGAATGCTCCATTCCGCGAGATTTCAAAACGTAAAGCTCGCGTCTTGGCCGGCCGTTGGGTTTGCTGTCGCGCAATACAATCCAGGAGTCCATGAGAGAAGAAACCGCGGCCGCCGTTCTTTCCTGCGGGTCTCCTGCGAAAGTCAGATTTGTGAACAGCGACGTAATCTCCGCCACTTTAAGAAAATCAACAAGCCGCACCAGCATGGACTTAACGTCATAGCTGCCCGAGTCGGAAACCAGGTTTGTAATCGGATCGATGATTACAAGTTTTGGCCGAAGCTGGGAGATCTGTCTGTGAATCACGGCCAGATGGCCCTCGAGTCCGTTGCTTGTTGGCCGCATAGCATTGAAGTGCAACAGACCCTTCTTAATCCATCGCTCCAGGTCAATGCCCACCGAACGCATGTTGCGCAGAATCTGGCTGGGGGATTCTTCAAAAGTGAAGTACAGGCAAACCTCACCGCGAGCGCAGGCAGCGCGGGCAAAGTTTGCGGCTAAACTGGATTTACCTGTTCCGGCCGTGCCTGTTACAAGCACGCTGCTTCCACGGAAAAACCCCTTGCCTTCCATCATCTCGTCCAATTCAGCAATTCCGGTTGACACGCGATCTGTCAGGGCTTTGTGAGTAAGCACGAGAGAGGTAATCGGAACAACCGATATGCCGTCCTCATCAATCAGGAACGGGTATTCGTCGGTACCGTGAGAGGTGCCTCGATATTTCACGATCCTCAACCGTCGGGTCGAAATCTGTTCTGTCACTCGATGATCCAGGGCGATCACGCAATCGGCGATGTATTCCTCCAATCCGTGACGGGTCAATGCGTCCACTCCGGCTTCACCGGTAACAATCGCGGTAAGTCCGTGATCCTCTAGCCAACGAAACAGTCTCTGTAACTCCGACCGCAGTATCGCTGTATCGCCCACACCGGCGAAGAGTGCCTGAACACTATCGAGGACAACTCGCTTTGCTTTGATCGTCTTTACCGCATGGGCCAAACGCACAAATAGGCCATCGAGGTTATACTCACCGGCCTCGGCAATCTGGCTTCGCTCTATGAAGACATAATCGAGCAGCAGCTTTTTGCGCTTGATAAGATCGCGCAAATCGAAGCCCAACGATGCGACATTCGCAATCAACTTGTCTTCGGTTTCTTCGAAATTCATGCATACGCCAGGCTCGCCGAATTCCACCGCACCGTGCACCAGGAATTCCATGCCTAGCAAGCTCTTGCCGCATCCAGCTTTACCGCACACGAGCGAGACACGGCCTTTTGGCAGGCCTCCGCCTGTGAGTTCATCGAGCCCCTGGATTCCGGTCGGAGCTTTGGCAAGCGAGGTACGGTTGACTGTGGATCTAGGCTTGGCACGCGCCATCTTCGGGCTCCTGCGATTCGGGTCGACCTAATATTGATATTGAGTTTTCGCCTTTTTTGGCGTAGCTGTCCGCGCCCTTGGTTGGTGCCACAAGGAACTCTCCAGATTCGGAGCACACTTTGCTGCTTATACCAGAATGAGAATCCCCAAAAGTGTTCTGTTTTGCTCACTTTTCAGGAGCGGCCCGGGCGTTTGCATGGGATGAACCAATTCTGCAGGTGTGAACATGACGTTTCGGTACGCAGTCGCTCAAGGGTTCACCAACGCACGCCTGCTAACGAGTAGCGACGAGGAACATTCTGAAAATCACTACGAGAACCGACATGACACGAATCGATGCGAAAGAACTCTCATGTTGCTTTGCGCCTCGCGGCACGTTAAACACAGCGGGCGTATACTGAGAGAGTAGTCAGCATCCCCTCTTTCTCGCCTCCGGCAATCCAGGCTTCGCTCCAGACGAGCATCTTCCAAGTACGCTACCCATTTGCTGGAGTGGCCATGAGCCTCACAGTTAAAACTGACGTAAAGGTTCATTTCACCGCCCGGCATAGGGCGCAGAACCTTCCTCAAATAGTTGTTATTCAGCCAAACGCGACGGATGTTACAGAGGCTGTAGCGAGGGAAACCAAGGCTGAGTCATCCCGGTTTGACAATGACTCTGTTGCAGAGCATCCCACCGCGAGAATATGTATCGTTCCGATCTTTCCATTGACCGGTTCCATTGGTGCGAACGCACCTGATGTACCGGGAAGCCCGCAAGCGTGAAGCTGCATGCGATTTTTCTGCGCGATGAATGCACTCTGCCGGAAAGATTCGTCCTACACCAAGAGCGGTTTTGCCATGATTGGATGCTGGTGGAAGGTTTCGCGGCACTAACATTTGACTCGAAGATTCGCGGTGCAGGCTGGCACTTCATGTGGCTGTTGGGCTCTAGCGTTCGCCGTGGCGGCGGAAGGACACGCGAGGGAGCTCTCCATCATGCCCTGAGGCGTGCGCTCAAGGGAACCGACAAACAATTCAATGCCTCGGAGCTCGATTCAATTCAGACACAGAAGTATCCGGGCTTTTACATTGTGAAGGTCGTATTGCAGCCCCGCCTGATCCAGCTGCATGCTTCAGTCGACGTCACCGCTTGAATGTTCGAGGCCAACGGTCCTCGCGATGAACCATGGTGTTGCCGGGAAGAGTGCCAAGCCAACGGCTCGAAGCAAGAATGATCAACTCATTCCGTCCTACAGTTCAAATGAAAGCAGGACAAGATGTCGATTTCTGAAATTCAGCCATCCGAGCAACAAGTCAATGGACCGGCTTCAGCAGCTGTGTTACCGATTGATCTGGAGGCTTGCAGCTTTCCTCTCCCCACGCGTATTGCTTTTGTAGGAAACTACCTGCCGCGCGAGTGCGGTATCGCTACATTTACGACCGACCTTTGCACTGCAGTCGCTGCCGAGTACGGAGAGGGACGCCTTTTCGCAATACCAGTTAATGACCCCGATTCGAGCTACGAATACCCCGAACAAGTGCGCTTGGAGCTCACACAGGAAGACATTGGCTCCTATGAGCGGGCAGCTGATTTTCTTAACTACAACGGCAACGATCTGGTCTGTCTGCAACATGAATATGGCATCTACGGTGGCGCCGCTGGGCGCTATATTCTTGCCTTGCTACGCAGATTGAACATGCCGCTGGTAACGACCCTGCATACTGTTCTGCGCGAGCCGGATGCTAATCAACGCATTGTTCTCGAAGAAATTGCGCAGCTTTCCGATCGCTTGATAGTGATGAGTGAACTGGCGGCTCAACTGCTGCGCGAGGTGTATGCGGTTCCGAGTGGAAAGATCGACGTGATACCACACGGCGTGCCTGAAATGCACTTCATGGATCCCAATTTCTTCAAGGATCGGTTTGGCACGGAAGGCAAATCTGTCCTGCTCACCTTCGGACTTCTCTCTCCCAACAAAGGTATTGAAAATGTGATTCGCGCGCTGCCTGCGATTCTGGCGAGACATCCAAACGTGGTGTACATCGTATCCGGAGTTACGCACCCGCACCTACGCAAACGCGAAGGAGAACGTTACCGACAAGAATTGCAGGCTCTGGCCGAGCAACTCGGTGTCACATCTAATTTGATCTTGAACAATCGCTTTGTCAGCGCGGAAGAACTCATGGAGCATGTTGGCGCAGCGGACATCTACATCACACCTTATCGGCATGAGGCGCAGGTCGTCTCCGGGACACTCGCGATTGCGCTAGGAGCGGGAAAAGCAATCATCTCTACTCCGTATTGGCACGCCAAGGAGTTGCTGGCGGACAAGAGAGGAGTGATCGTTCCCTTTGATAATCCCGATGCCATTGCGGAATCGGTCATTACGCTGCTTGAGAACGATGCTGAGCGTCACGCCATGCGCAAGCGCGCCTATCTCTACTCTCGTGGAACGACATGGCCGAAGACGGCGCGGGCATATATGGCGAGCTTCCAGCGTGCACGCTTCGAGCGCTCACTGCACCCAAAACCAGCCCAGTTGGACGACGCAGCGTTGGCACTGGCAGCTTCAATGGACCGGCTCCCTGCCCTGAATACCCATCAGTTGCTGGCGATGACCGACGATACGGGCATGCTGCAGCACGCAATCTTTTCCGTGCCTAATACGCGCGAGGGCTATACGACTGACGACAATGCACGTGCTCTCATAGTTTCCACGCTCCTCGACGAGAGCCAGGAGTACATCGGCAGAGCGGAACATCCCAACCTCTCGAGTCGCTATCTGGCGTTTCTCTGGTTGGCATTCAATGCCGATATCGGACGGTTCAGGAATTTTCTAGGTTACGATCGTCAATGGCTGGAGAACGTTGGATCAGAAGATAGCCATGGTCGTGCCCTTTGGGCTCTGGGATACGTTCTTGGCCACTCGAAGAATGCGGCATTGCGCGGAGCGGCGGGAAGGCTCTTTCAGTCTGCCATACCTGCAGCTACAACGTTCAGCAGTCCTCGTGCCTGGGCGTTCAGCATTATGGGAATGCAGGCCTATCTGGATTGGTTCCCCGGCGACAGAGCCATTCAAGGCTTGCGCAATACGCTCGCCAATCGTCTGCTGGATGTTTATGAACGCAGCCGCTCGGAAAACTGGCATTGGTTCGAGAAGAGCCTTTCATATTCGAATGCTAGGTTGCCGCAGGCGCTTATCCTCGCCGGATACCGCAGTGCAAACAAAACGATGATCGCTGCGGGAACCCAGGCTCTCGAGTGGCTTGTGGCAACGCAGCATTGTGGCGACAAAGAGATCTTCGTGCCCGTCGGTTCCAGTGGAGCCTATAAAGAAGGCGGAGAAAAGGCCCGCTTTGATCAGCAACCGGTAGAAGCATGTGCCACCATTTCCGCCTGCCTGGAGGCTTTCCGGCTTACCGGCGAGGGCAATTGGCTCGATGAAGCCCGGCGCGTATTCACGTGGTTTCTGGGTAAGAACGATCTGCAGGTTCCGCTTTACGATGCGGAAACTGGCGGTTGCAGGGACGGACTTCATCCAGACCGCGTGAATGAAAATCAGGGAGCTGAATCAACTCTTTCGTTCTTGATGGCCCTGCTCGATATGCAGGCAGCCAATGCAGCAAGCGCAGACAAACCGAAACATGAAATGAGCGTTATCAATTGAATTCAGCCATTCCTCTCGCTGAAACCCCTGATTCAATCGCGTTGGAGCAGGCAAAGCAACACGCCCGCATTGATCAGCCTCTCTTCACACGTTTCTCCGGCAATCCGATCCTGAGCCGGGATAACTGGCCATACCCGGTCAACAGTGTCTTCAACGCAGGAGCAGTACGATTGGCCGACGGAGACACGCTGCTTTTATGCCGAGTAGAGGATAAACGTGGTCTCTCGCATCTTTGTGCAGCGCGTTCGGCCAACGGTGTTGACGGATGGCGCATTGACTCGCAACCGACGCTCGCGGCGAATCCGCAAGAGTTCCCGGAAGAAATCTGGGGCATTGAAGATCCACGCATCACCTACGTTCCCGAGCTCGAGCAATATGCGGTAGCATACACATCCTTTGCGCGTGGAGGTCCCGGTGTTTCATTGGCACTCACTAGAGACTTCAGAAGCTTTGAGCGATATGGCGTGATTATGCCGCCGGAGGATAAAGATGCGGCCTTACTTCCGCGAAGAATCAACGGCTACTGGGCTCTGATCCATCGCCCAATGACTGCACTCGGCGCACATATGTGGATCTCTTACTCTCCGGATCTGCGTCACTGGGGGAGTCACAAAGTCATTCTTCAGGCCAGGCGCGGTGGATGGTGGGATGCGAACAAGATTGGACTGTGCTCTCCGCCGATAGAAACTGCAAAAGGATGGCTGACCATTTACCACGGCGTGCGGCAGACAGCATCAGGAAACATTTATCGTCTCGGCCTCGCGCTCTTCGATCTCGAACGCCCCGACGACTGCCTGCAAAGAGGTGACTCGTGGATGTTCGGTCCGGAAGCGCCTTACGAGCGTGGAGGAGACGTGAACGATGTCGTATTTCCTTGCGGGCAGACGATCGCCGCAGATGGAGACACCATCAACATGTATTACGGAGCAGCTGATTCCTCAGTAGCTTTGGCCACTGGCAGCATAAGCAGTCTTCTTTCCTGGCTTGACACGAATTCAAGCCAGGCAGAGATCTAACTACGGGAACGGCGTCCTTGAAAAGGAAAAGCACAATGAACGAAACAAGTCGGACCTGGCCCGAATGGGCTCCAAGGATGCCGTTGTTTAAACATAAATGCCCGCGCTGCACTTCAACCGAATTCAAAGCGGCGGAATCGCGCCCATTCGATTATCTTCTTACCCTGTTCCTGCTATTCCCTGTGCGCTGCAAGGTCTGCTGGCGGCGGTTCTACTGGGTGTCTTTCAGTGGACCTCTGCCGGAATAATCACCCCGGGACTTCAAGATTCCTTCTATTGTGAAGATCGATTAGTTCATCGCTGCGTGAGGGAACACAAAAGTGGCCGCTAAGTATCGAGACACATCCGGCTATTGGGATGTGCGTCGCTGGATCTGGTAGTCCTGATAGTCGATCTTTACGACAGTTTCGCCGAACATGGAACTGTCTGACACAGCTCTGGCATGAGTGGCCTCTGAATAGCCATCAATGCTTGCATATTGGCGAGTTACACGTGCGGGTCCGGATATTAGTGATGGGCTTTTGGAGGCAGTACCCTGGAGTTGGACGATTGAACCATCTTTCGAATCTACCCATAAAGTCCCTTCGAAGAGATATGGCGCCTTCCGTTTTGGAATCAATGTCAGCGCGTTGCAGGCTCGCCCGTCAATCATCTGGGATCCTCCGGGCTTCATATTCATTAGATAATTTGCGGAGGTGATCCAGGTGTTCTCGCGAATACCGGGTCGATTGAGGCGCTTTTCATTTTCAAGAAGCACATGCAGGATCAGATTTTGAATCACCACTGAGCCAGATTCCGAAACAATTACGTAGTTCTTCCCGAGGTTTTGATTGTATGTAGTCTTCACGGTCATTTCTGCCGCTGGATGGTTTTCGTCATTGCTCCTGTAAACGGCATAATGCTCGCTTACGGTGTATCCGGCTATGTTGTCGATTCTCGCTTTGACTGCTTCGTCAACTTGACGAACGATGGATTCCGTGACCGGTTGCTGTGCCATCAGCATCGATGGATAGATCGGGAAAAGAGAGACAATCAAGAGCACGAGTAAAGCCGGCTTCTTCGAGGCATTCATCATTATGAATCTGAACTCACTCTCAAGGTCTCAAGGGGAACCACTGCTCTGAGGAGAACGCTTGTTACTTTGCGACTGGTCAACACTGCGCAACCAGAACTGATCATGGCTGCGTCGCGCCATCGGCCATAGAAGGCGTCACTGCCCTTAGCTTGTCCAAATTGGTAACAATAGTTTGGGCGGCGCCAGGTCGCGTCGCGGTCTGGGCCGGTATCGAGTAACTGGGAAAGAACTCGAGTATGTTGCTCCGCAGTTCAGGTGAGATATCCTCGAACTTCCGCGCGCTCAGTTCTTCAAGAAGGCTCTCGTAAGCTTCATCTGCCAGCGTGTATTCGAGGAATGCTGTTGCTTTACCGTCATCGAGATCGCGGTTGGGCAGAATTAACGCGCCGGTGCGCACCTGATTGAGGTAAATGCGGTATTGATCGACAGTAGCGTTAATGCTTTTGATATAGAGGTCTTCTGTCTTTGCCGTGGGGCTATCGAAGCCCATGCCTTTAAACGGACCGACCTTCGGAAAGTACTTCAAAATAACGGATAACACCCGCGTGCCGAGACCAGGCTTCGTATAGCTCTTTCCCCACTCCCGTTCGTAGTCGGAACGCGACAGGCGGTACAGAAACCTTGTTTTGGCAAAATTTGGCGTTTCCTGCATCAGTTCCTTCTTGTGCGTTTGCAGCGCAACTTTGGTCATTTGAGGAATCAGCCTGCTGACCGAGAAGCGATACGAACCAATCGCCAGATCCTCGTGCGTGAGCACATCCTTCAATGGGATTCCGTAGACTATTGCGAATGTCCGCTCCAGCAAAGGCTGCGCGACTTTGAACCCAATGAACTGGTGGTATTGGTCCGACGCGTATCGATTCTTTGCTACCTGCAGAGTGTCGAACCCAAACTCCGTTTTCAGATGCGCTGTTGTTCCTTGCGCGTATCGAACAGAGTTCCCGTATCTGGCTCGCAGCGCAGGATACCGTAGAGCGACTGCCTGATTGACTGCGGGGTGGCCGACGATGTCCGACGTATAATGCGACAACGCACCCAATGCGAAAGCGTACTCGTTTGCATCCCCGCTTTGACTTAGAAGCTCAAGAACGAAATCTCCAGTCCGTACATAGTGAACCAACTCACTGAATTCTTTGCTTCCGAAGGGGTAGTAGCCGAGGTCCTGAATGACCGAGCCCCCATATGCAAACGAGTGCGCCTCAGTAATTTGATCTTCAGTCAGGTCTGGAAAACGCAACAACAGTAACGGGCGAATCTCGGATGTCCACACCAAGTCCACAATTTCTTCATGTGTAAGAACCGAATAAGCGAACAGGGATCCGCACGAGAATAATACCGTCAGGGTCACAGCGACCAGCAGCCGCATCTTAAGAGAAATCCAGTGATCATTCATTCGTTGGTATCACCGCGTTATGCCTCACACCTAAACCCGTTTAG
>Ga0207667_10000797_pt1 | contig 40904 bp, 32 predicted proteins | sample KBSCornC52_FD_184301 | JGI IMG/M metagenome (GOLD analysis project Ga0207667, IMG submission 184301) | Corn rhizosphere microbial communities from Kellogg Biological Station, Michigan, USA - KBS Corn C5-2 (SPAdes) (version 2) | ecosystem: Host-associated > Plants > Roots > Rhizosphere > Soil ...
TCGATACCGCACGACAGCTGAGCCTCCATTCCATTTCGTTTCTGGCGGCGGACATCGATTCCTCAGCTTTCGCCAGGCCTAATGGCTGGCCTATCACGAAGAAGTCGGCGATCAGCCTCGATTCCGCGGAGGTCGCGGAGCTGGAGGCGGAACTTGAAGCGTTGATATCGCGCGCCGAGTGCGGGAACTTTGTCTGCGAGTCGCCTGCGAAGCTCAGGCGCATCGCTCTCCACTTTCGCGCTGTACTTGACGAAAAGCCGCCGGTGGCTCCGGCCTGTAATGCTCCCTGGAACTCGGCGGTTGTTGAGTCTGACGGCACTGTACGCCCGTGTTTCTTTCACCCTCCCATCGGGCATCTTAGTTCTGGAAAGTCCCTGCATCAAATTCTGAATGACCCGGAGGCGGTAGCCTTTCGCGACTCACTTGACGTTGCTACCAACCCAGTCTGTCAAAAGTGTGTGTGCTCGCTTAATTGGAGATAACCGTGATGTTCCGTGCGTTTCGTTCCGGCTTGCTGCTCGCCATGATGTGCGGGAGCGCATGCATTGCGCAAGCACAGGCCAACCACTTCGTAAGTAACGACCTCTGTAAAACATGTCATCCCGCAGTCTGGAATTCCTTCTACAAGAATCCGCACTTCAAGAGCGTCGCTTCCGGGAAAGAACCGCCGGAGAGTACCGGCTGCCAGGGGTGCCACGGACCTGCTGGCAATCACATCAATAACGGCGGCGGAAAGGAAACCATCCGCGCCTTCTCCGTGCTTTCGGCCGAGCAAGTGCTGGATACTTGCCTGCGCTGCCACAGTCAGACGCTCTCCCGGGCCAATATCCGAAGTTCCCAACATACTTTAAATGGGATGGCGTGTACCAGTTGCCATTCGATTCATCGGTCCCAATCGACCCGCGCGCTGCTCCGAAAGCCTCAGACCGCGTTGTGTGAAGAGTGCCATACCGATGTGCGCGCGCAGTTCGCGATGCCGTTCAAGCACCGCGTCGAGGAAGGAGTGATATCCTGTACGGACTGCCATAATCCGCACGGCTCTTTTGCTCCCACTTGGGCGATGGCCTCGCGTCCGCGACATGTAGATCAAGCCATGGCCAACGAGGAGCCTTGCCTTAACTGCCATGCCGATAAGCGGGGGCCTTTCGTTTTCGAACATCTGGGGGTTCGCGTGGATGGATGCGAGACCTGCCACGCTCCTCACGGCTCACCTAATTCGCGGTTGCTCCTGCGTCCGGTGGTGTTCACTTTGTGTTTGGAGTGTCACAACGGCGGCGGAGACTTCGGGCGGCAAGGAAACGGCATTCCGACTCAGAGCTCGGCCCATAACATGGCTGATCCGCGCTATCAGAACTGCACGGCCTGTCATGTGCGCATTCACGGATCGAACGCCGATTCAAACCTTCTGCGCTAATGGCTATGAGAATCGCCGCCCTTCTGTTTGTGATCGCGAGTACCGTTTTCGCGCAGGTTCCCGTAGCCCCGAGCCCCGGCTTGGCGGGGGAACCACTTGGAACCAATGTCCAAAACTACAATATTGTCGACAGCTTTGAAACCGGATACCGCTTCAGCACTGTTGGCGGAAGCTTCGAACAGTACCGCAGCAGTGTCAATTTCGGCGATGGTATACGGCTCCTGGGGAGTTCGCTGATGGTGAATTCGAAAAACGGCCACGGCCGGCTGTTCGACCAGTTCACATTGTCCACACAGGGACTCGGCAATGATCCATACGAGTCGGCCGTAATGCGTGTCGAGAAAAACCGCTTGTATCGCTACGACATGAGCTGGAGGCGGAATGACTATTTCAATCCAGGCCTGGTCACTGGGGGCGGCGACGGTCAGCATCTTCTTGACACGCAAAATCGAATGCAGGATCACAACCTGACCCTATTCCCGCAATCCAACCTTAAAGTCTTTGCTGGATTCAGCACCAGTTCGCAAACGGGGCCGGGCTATTCCTCCATCCAGTTGTTCGGCGCTACCGGCAACACCTTTCCCCTGTTCTCAAATGTGCACCGCGTGTGGCGCGAGTACCGGCTTGGCAACGAATTTCGTGTTTTCGGAATACGCGTGAACTGGATGCATGGCTGGGAGGACTTCAAGGACGATACAGGGGCTACTCTAGCGGCTGCGGGCGTACCTGTGGCCATGCCCGGGCCATTACCTGCGGGTCTTAGCAGCTTTCAGGCGAGCGATCCAAATCATGGAACGAATCCCTACTGGCGAGCCGCCATCTTTGCCGACCGGGGCCTGTTCCATTTGAACGGCCGCTTCACCTATTCCGGCGGCCGAAATGCGTTTGTCGTCGATGAGAGATCGCAGGCGTCCTCGCCGGCACGGGTTCAGAACGTGATTACTTCCGGCAACGGAGATCGTCCGGTCGCCACCGGCAACTTGAATCTCAGTTTTACGCCCACCTCCAAACTGACCGTTGCCAACAGCACGTCTGTCTATAACATACGCACTCTTGGAAATTCCTACTTTGCCGAATTCGATAGTCAGACCCAGGCCACCACTGTGCTGTTTTACAGATATCTCGGGATCCGGACGGTCGCCAACGATACGAATCTGAACTATCAGGTCTCGCACCTTTGGGGCTTCATGGGCGCGTACCACTACTCCGAACGTTTGATCACCTCTCAGCAGCAGTTCACATTCGCGGGGGCGACTTCGAGTAATCCCGCGGAGCAGTCGAATCAACTTCGCTCCGGCGAGGCCGGAGTGCGGCTCACACCCTGGAAACCTCTCAGCGTGCTCCTCTCAGCGGAGATCGGGACGAACAGCCACCCCTTCACGCCAATTGCGGGCGGCGATTATCATACCTTGACTGGTCGCGTACAGTACCGCGCGAAGACGTTTCGCCTCGCCGCGGCTGTAAAAGCAGATTACAATGCGAACTCCGTCTCGCTTACTTCTTACGCTGCCCAGTCCAGAACTTACTCCGTGAACGGCAACTGGACGCCACTCAGTCGGTTTACGATCGACGCCGGCTTTTCCCGCGCGCACACCTACACGATTGGAGGGATCGCCTATTTTCTCGACCAGCAACTGTTCCAGGGTCAGAGCTCGATTTACTTGAGCAACATCAATTCGATTTACGCAGGCGTACGCTACACAATCAGGAGTAGGATCGACCTCTATCTGGGTTACACTCGAGTTCAAGATTTAGGGGATGGCCGCGCGGCCGCGAATGCGGGAGTAGGATCCGCACCCGCACTGTTCCAGGCGGTGCAAACGTTTCCGGTGGCTTTCCAATCCCCCATGGCCAGACTCTCGGTGAAAGTCAACGACAAACTCCGATGGAACGCAGGTTACCAATACTACGGCTATCAGCAGGATTTCACGTCCTTGCTGGGATATCGCGCGAACACCGGATATACGAGCCTCTCGTTTTCCTTTTGAGGTGACCTACGGAATCGAAATTGACTTCGCAGCCTGCCGACGATTTGGCCGCCCAATGCTTTCCAGCGCCGTCGGCGGCATTCTTCGATCGCTCGCAGAACTCGTGGGTGCTCAGCCGGTACCAGGACGTCCTGGACGCCATGCATGAGCCGGCACTCCGTCAGGAGGGTCATGAAAAGGTGCCGGCTCAGGTGCGTCAGAATGTATCCGACGCCATTTCCCAATCACGAATGTCGGAGTGGGAGAAACAGATCGAGCCCCTTGCCCATCGGATCATCGCGGCGCTACCGCAGGGCCGTTCCATCGAACTGGTGAGCGAAGTACTCCGTCCCTGGTCTTGCGCCGTTACAAGTGTGGTGCTTGGTCTGGATGCGTCTGGAGCGCGACAATTGGCCGCTCTGGCGCCCCATCTGTCTCACGGCAACGCCCGCTCCCTCCACAGAATAGGGCTAGCCATCCGGCGCAGGGTTGCGAGCGCGCGTTTGAAAAGATTGCTCCGGGGCGTGCGGCTGCCCGGCGTGCAATCGTTGTTTCTTGGCATCTCCCAGACTCTCCCGGAGTTTTTGGCCAAGGCCTGGCTTGCCTTGCTGGAGAATCCCTCTCAGCTCGCACGTCTTCAGGCCGAACCAAACCTAATGCCGAAGGGCGTTGACGAACTGCTTCGTTTCAGTGGTCCAGTTCACACTCTGGTTCGGCGGGCTGAAAGGGATGTGGAAATTGCGGATTTAAATATCGCCGAGGGGGATCGCGTGATTCTGAAAGTGGCCTTGGCGAATCGCGACCCCGGGCACTTCATCAATCCAAACTCTCTCGACATCGCGCGACGAAATACCGGCCACTTAAGTCTTGGCGGCGGCCCGCATTCCTGCGTTGGAGCGTTACTGGTTCGCATGGCGGCGATTTCTGCGACACGAGCGTTTACGGAGAAAATGGCTATGGCGGAACTCGTAGAACCGGTGGTCTGGCGGCGAGGATCGACGCTCGAATCGCCTCACTCCTTGCGGGTGCGTTTAGAAAGCTAGATCGCTCCCCCGGCGATCGCGCCGACCACCAGGAACGGTTCCGCTCCCGAGACCACCGCATCCGGCAACGGAGCGTCCGGGGATTCATGAGACAGATCCTGTTCGCAGGCGAAGAATCGCACGAAGGCCCGGCGCTGCTGCGAGACGTGGTCGCGGATCGTGCCCTGCAGCGTGGGATAGCGAGCCTCCAGAGCATCGAGCACCGACCTCTGCGTGACGGGACCCATCACCTCGACCTGTACCTCACTGCTGCTGACCTGCGCCAGCGTCCGCAGATGCGCCGGAAGTACGACTCGGATTACGCCCACGCTCATGCCAGCGTCTGAACCTCCACCGAAAGCACGGCCGGAAGATCCCGGACGATGGGGTTCCAGCTGTCCCCGCTGTCGGAAGACGCGTAGACTTGCCCGCCAGTGGTCCCGAAGTAAACACCGCAGGAATCGAGCGAATCTATCGCCATGGCCGCGCGCAGAACGTCGACATAACAGTCGCTCTGGGGCAGACCTTTGGTGAGCGGCTCCCACTCGTCCCCGCCAGTCTTGCTGCGGTACACCCGAAGTTTCCCCTCCAGCGGAAAATGTTCCGAGTCGCTCTTGATGGGGACCACATAGACCGTCTCCGGCTCATGCGCGTGAACGTCGATCACAAATCCGAAGTCGGTCGGCAGGTTACCGCTGATCTCGCGCCATTGTTCGCCGGCGTCGTCGGTGCGCATCACGTCCCAGTGCTTCTGCATGAACAAAACGCTGGGACGCGAAGGGTGCATGGCGATGCGGTGCACGCAATGGCCCACTTCCGCATCCGGATCCGGGATGTACTGCGACTTCAGTCCACGGTTGATCGGCTTCCATGTGGTTCCGCCATCGTCCGTGCGAAACGCACCCGCGGCCGAAATGGCAATGTACATCCGACCCGGGTCGCTGCGGTCCAGAAGGATGGTGTGCAGACCCATGCCGCCCGCCCCCGGCTGCCAACGCGATCCGGAGCCGTGTCCGCGAAGGCCGGGCAATTCGTTCCATGTCTTTCCGCCGTCGGTGGTGCGGAACAGCGCGGCGTCTTCGACTCCGGCATACACTGTGTCCGGATCGGTGAGCGACGGCTCCAGGTGCCAGACGCGCTTGAACTCCCAAGGATGCGGTTTGCCGTCGTACCACTGGTGAGTCCCCGGAACGCCGTCATATAGGAACTTGTTGTCCACCGGCTCCCAAGTCTTGCCGCCGTCGTTGGAGCGCTGCATCAACTGCCCGAACCAACCGCTGGATTGCGACGCATACAGCCGATTCGAATCCACCGGCGATCCCTTTATGTGATACATCTCCCAGCCGGCGAAGTGCGGGCCGCTCACGTCCCACTTTTGCCGCTTTCCATCCGACTCCAGAATGAACGCGCCTTTGCGCGTGCCGACCAATACTCGTACCTTACTCATTTCATCCCCTTCCTGACCTTGAATTGAGGGAGTAGCGGAGTCAAATCTCGTTCGCGCCACCTCCGGCGGACTTCAGCGAGGAAATGTTCACGATGCGCCTCCATTTTGTCGATCAGGGCGCAAGGGGCTGCGGTTTCCTCATGCCGCGCCCCCCAGACCAGCAATTCCAAAAGCACCGGCGCCAGGTCGATTCCCTTCTCTGTCAACCGGTAGTTCACCCTTCGCCTATCTTTCTTCTCCGGCTCGGCCGCGATGATGCCCGCGGTTTCCAGCTTCCGCAAACGGTCCGCCAGGATGTTGGTTGCAATCCCCTCGGACGAGCCCTCAAACTCTTTGAACGTACGGTACCCGCGCACCATAAGATCTCGGACGATCAATAAGGACCAGCGGTCTCCCAACAGTTCCAGGGAGATGCTAACCGGGCAGTTAGAACGGCGTTTGAATGGATCGCCCGGCACTTGGACAGATTACAACAGTAACTTGCGAATTGCAAGTGATGGAATGCCAGGACGCCTTGGTTACTGGGACGGGGTCGTCTCAGCGCGCGGACGCGCCGGTAGGCTGCTTAGAGAGGTTTTCGCTCCCGCTCTCAATCCTGGTGGCCAGTTCGCGGAGCAGCGCAGCGCCGTCGCCTCGATAAGCGCTCCCGTGTTGACACGCCAGCAGCGAGGGCTGGAGACTCGCCAAACGCTCCAGGATCGCCGAGGTGCTGGTCGCGTGAGCGTAATAGTCCATCATGCCGCGCATTGCTTCGCTTGCGCTAAGCACTTCCGATTCCGTCACGGGCGGCATGTTCGAACCAGGCTGCGTGAACAGGTCACCGCACAATAGCGTCTGGGTGGACAGATCCAACAGGATGCCGCAATCCCAGCCATGCGGAACGTGCGGCGTGTAAAGCCACTTCATCCGGCGGCTGCCGATGGAAAATTCCTCGCCATCGCCTAATCCGCGGGCGGGACGGGCGGCAAAATCGTTGAGCGACGTCAGCACGCCAATCTCGGTCCCGAACGGCGTCGCTTCCGGAGCGACCGCCAGGAAGTCGTTCAGAGCGCCATACTCATCGCCCTCAAAGTGCGATCCGCCGATCCAGCGAAGCGTCTCGATCGGCATCACCTTCCCGATGGCTTCCATGGTGAATGGGAATAGCTTCCGATAGCCGGTGTGGAACAGGAGCGGTTCCTCTCCGGTGATCAGGTAGGAATTGATGGTGAATCCCCCTGGGATAACGTTCAGTGGCGTGCAGATGCGATAGATTCCTGCCGCGACTTCGTCAAGGTGGGTGCCAGTTTCTTGGTTTGTGATCATCGTTGCTCTCCTTCGTAGATCCCGGACCTTGCGGCCCGACGTCCGGATACATGGATGTGTCTCGACCAGACTTCCCGTTACAAGTAAAACGCCGGAGGATTTCGGCCGGTCGGAACGATTCCTGTAAGATCATCCCATGTCCGAGTACAACCAGATCCTCTATCCAACGCATGCTTTCCCGGAAACCCATCCCGACACGCTCGCCAGGACGGCAGTCTTGTTCGGTATGGAGCCGCCGCCAGTTGGTGACTGCCGGGTTCTTGAGATCGGATGCGGCGATGGCGGGAATATCATTCCCATGGGTTTCGAAATCCCGAACGGCGAATTCGTAGGGATCGATTCCGCGATCATTCCGATTCAGAACGCCCAGCGACTGATTGAGCGCAGTGGCGCCAAGAACGTATCCGTACGGGCGCTCGACCTGATGGAAATCGGGCCTGATCTCGGGATGTTCGATTACATCATTGCTCACGGCATCTATTCATGGGTGCCCAGCATCGTGCAGGAAAGAATCCTGAGTATCTGCCGCGATCATCTTGCGCCGCGAGGCGTTGCGTTCATCAGCTTCAATACCGGCCCGGCGGGTCGCATCCGGCAACTGACGCGCGAAATGATGCTCTTCCACCTCCAAGCCGCCGGGATTGAGGACGATCCGGTTCGCGAGGGCCGCGAATTTCTTCAAACACTTGCAGACCTCGCCGGCGAGAGCGGCAATTGGAAAGCGATCCTGAGGAGTGAAGCAACCAGGCTGTCGAAGCGTCCGGACAACGTGACTTTCCACGATGAGCTTGGCCCCGGTTACTCGCCGATATATTTCTCGGATTTCGCTGCCGCTGCGGAGCGGAAGGGGCTACAGTTTCTCAGCGAGGCGAACCTTTCGGACGCGATCGATCCGCTGGGCAAACCCGAAGCCGTGGAGGCTTTGGAGCGCCTAGCCAAAGGCGACGTTGTGAAATACCAGCAATACCTCGACTTTCTGGTGTTTCGGGGATTTCGTAGAACGCTGTTATGCCACCGCGAGATTCAGCTTGAGCGAGACCAATTTGGGGAGCGTGTTCAGACCCTTCTGGTCGCTTCTGCTCTAGTCAAGTCATCAGTTGAACCTGACGGCGGAGTGGTCTTCACAAAACGGCGGGGGTCGGCGAGCGTCACGACAAACAATCCGATCGTATCCCTGGCTTTGGAGCGCCTGGAAACGAATTGGCCGCGCGCCCAGCATTTCTCGGAGTTAGCCGCGGAGATTGCCGCGAAGGTTCCGCCGACGCTAAAACGGGATGCGCCACTGGTGTTGGCGCAGGCCGTTCTCAGACTTGCCACGAAAAAGCTAGTGGATCTCCGGACCTATCAGGCGCCACTGGCGGAATCCATTGGTGAGCGTCCGTCAGCAACCAGTCTCGCTCGGCTGCAGGCCGGAAAAGCTACCCTCATTACCACGTTGCTACATACTCAGATCGAGATCTTAGACGCACAATCGCGGCGTCTTCTTCAACTTCTCGATGGCACCCGCAACTTGCCGGACCTGGTTTCGGCCATGCTTCCGGAACTCGGGACGTCGCAAAAAGCCACCGAGCAGCATGTGATCATGGCACTTGAGGCTTTCCACAGTATGGGCCTTCTGCGCGATAGCGTTTACAGAGGATTTAGCTAGAGCTTTCGGACTAGCAGCCGGCTGCCGCCCGCTTGGCGGTGAATCTGGCAAATTCCTCCACCGCATCGTCGTATTCTTCGGCGGTCCTTCTTACGCGTTCTTGGGCTGCCTTAACTGGTTTTCGGTCTTCGGGACCGCTGAGCTCGCCGGAAGACGTTACGCTTGCCTCGCGCTCCATGATCAATGCTTCGTGAAACGCCTCACGAGCCCGGCTGAGGCGAACGTTCATTGCCGCGAGTCGATTGAAATCCACCTGATACCTCCTGCTAAGTTTTGACTCGACGCCTCAATCTTACGCTCTGGGACCGGCCAATTAATACTGGGGGAATCCCCGGATTCCTGAATTGCCGCGTGCGCTTGTGTCCCGACCCATCGTGATATCGTAACTCCATGAACGGTACGAACTTCGTCACGCTACTCCTTGCGTCGGCTCCGCTAATCCTCGCTCAAGCTATCGCACAACCGTCTATCGTGGGGCGATGGGACGCTACCATCCAGATCAATGGTATCGATACGCCCTTTCCCCTGGAGATTTCCGGCTCGGGGACTAACGTCGCCGCATCATTCTTCAATGGCGATGACCGATATCCTTCGACGCAGGGCCGGTTCGAGAATGGGAAGCTGGTTCTCAACTGGGACTACTATGCCGCGACTCTCGACGCGACGCTTAAAGATGGCGTGCTCGAAGGTCAATATGCCGGCACACGGCGCATGAAGGGTCCCTTTGCGATTCGAGCTACGCGGGCCGCTGTCGCCAAGCCCGCCACGGTCTCAGGAGTCGTTCCCAACATCGGCGGTTTGTGGGAAATCCCCAACAAGAGCGGGAAGGGCGAGTTGGCCTGGCGCTTCATTGTGCAGCAGTCCGGCCCGAAAGCCTCCGCCACGATCTTGCGAGTGGACGGAGACACCGGGACGATCAGCGGTGCCTTCCAGAATGGCAAGTTCGTGCTGAGCCATTTCGATGGAGCCCGCGCCCATCTGCTGGAAATCACTCCGGCGGCCGACGGCACGCTGGACATCCTGCAGGACGGGAGACTCAAGCTGACCGCCTACCGTCCCGGCGCAGCCCGCGCCAAGGGCCTCCCGGAGCCCACCGACGCCGACCTCCACACCACCATGAAAGATCCGCGTGAGCCTTTCCGGTTCAGTTTCCCGGATCTGAAAGGGCGCCTGGTGTCCAACCTCGATCCTCGGTTCCGAGGAAAGGTTCTGGTGGTCGAGATCACTGGAAGCTGGTGCCCCAACTGCCACGACGAAGCGCCTTTTCTGGCCGAGATGTACCGTAAGTACAGCCGCCAGGACCTGGAAATTGTTTCGCTTTCGTTCGAGGAGACCGATCAACTTAAGGACCCGAGCCGCCTGCGTGCATTTGTGAAAAAGTACGGATTGGAGTTTCCCGTCCTGCTGTGCGGCGATCCCGACGAGGCGAATTCCAAACTGACGCAACTAGTCAACTGGAATACCTGGCCGGCCACTCTTTTTGTGGATCGCAAGGGCCTGGTGCGCGGTATTCACTCCGGTTTTCCGAGTGCTGGCAGCGGCGAACTTTTTCGCCAGGCTAAGGATGCGTTCAACGTCGAGGTGGGCCGTCTGCTGGCTGAGAAATAATTCTCGCCCCTTGAGCCGCTTGTTTACTACTGAGCGCCGGCTGCCACGGGCGCTTCTGGAGTCGACGGAACTTCCTTGATGCTGATGCCTCCCAATCCTATGCGCAGGTAAATCCGGCGTGCGGATGGGGGATTCGCGCCGGCAAATTGTTCGCCCACCAGATGCTTTCTGCCGGTCTTACCCGCGAAATCGGAGTCAACGCTTCCGAACTTGCTTTTCGCGTCGATCGAGTATGGACCCGGATCCGGAAGCATCAGCACGATATCACCGCTGCGGCTGGTCGCCTCGATTTCCCCGCGGATCCCGCTCACCATCACGTAGCCGGCTCCGTGATGAATCACCAGTCCCGAATCCCGCGGCGCATTGACGTGCTGTTCAATCGTCACCCCGCACGTGCGGCCGAACAGACGCCCGAAAAGGCTGCGGGGCGGCAGCGCGGTCGTGATCGCCAATTCGGTGGCCGAGCGGCGATCGGTTACAACCCGGACATCATCCAAGCAATAAGCGCGCCGGCCTGACTTGGTCGTTGTGATCTCGACCTCGGGCCGGTCCCAGGCTTCCACAAACAAGTTACTGGATGAGGTGGTCAGGCGAATGACGCCGCCCGGCGCGAAATCCGCCCGTTCCGTGCTGGTCACCTGTGCCGGCTGTTTGATTCCGTCCTGCGCGAATAATTGCAATCCCAAAACCAACGTGGTAGTCAAGATCGTGTTCATACTTTTAGGACGTCATCCTCTCGCGCCACTAAGGAGTAAAGAATCGGCGATAGAAAGATCGACAAGAGAAGCCGTGACGCCAGGCCGCCCACAATCACGATCGCGAAGGGCTTTTGCGAATCGCTGCCGATGCCGGTGGACATGGCGGCCGGCAAGAGTCCCAGGCATGCCACCAAGGCCGTCATCGCGATAGGCCGCAGCCGCATCACGGATGCCTGGTAAATCGCGTCTGCCGTGTTCATGCCCTCCAGACGCAGCTTGTTAATAAAGGAATAGAGAATCACGCTGGTCAATACGGCCACGCCCATGAGCGCCACAAAACCAAGGCCCGAGGAAACGCTGAAGGTGGTCCCCGTCCACCACAGGGCCAGTAATCCTCCCACCGGTTGCGTTACCAATACGCCGAACAGAATGATCAGCGGGAATTTTAAATTTCCGTATAGCACGAACAAAATCAGGAGAATTAATACAACCGTGAGCGGCGCAATGATTTTCATCTGATCGCGCGCGGCCGTGTAGTCTTTGTATTCGCCGCCCCAGTCGAACGTGTATCCAGCGGGAAGCTTTAACTGCCGGTCCACTTCACGTCTGGCCTCCTCCACGGCGCCCGCCAGATCGCGATCCCGCACGCTGAACTGGACGCCGATGAAGCGCGAGTTGGACTCGCGATAGATGAAGGAAGCGCTGTTATCGACCTGTATGTCGGCGAATTGGCTGAGAGGAAGGTGCTGACCCTCGGGTGTAGCGATCAGCAGATTCTTGATGGAGTCCATGTCCTTGCGATAGGGCTCCTGCATGCGGACAAGAAGGTCGAATTCGCGTTCCCCCTGAATGACTTGTGAAGCCGCTTTGCCGCCGATGGCGGTTTCGACGATGGTATTGACGTCATCCACGTTAAGCCCATATTGGGCGATCTTCTCCCGGTTGGGGACGATGGTCAGGCTGGGCTGACCCAGTTCGCGCACCACCGTAATGTCCGCGATGCCGGGAACCTGGGAGATGATACGTTTCACCTTCTTGGCGTTGTCTTCGAGCGTAGCCAGATCGCCGCCGAAGATTTTGACCGCCAGCGAACTCTTCAAACCCGTTTCCGCTTCGTCTACCGCGTCTTCGGCGGGCTGCGTGTAGTTGAAGATAATGCCCGGGAACGCCGACATCTTTGTGTTGATGGCATCCACCAGCTGCTTCTTGGTGTGAATCGAGCCTTGCCAGACCGAATCGTTGTAGGGCTTCAGGCCGATGAAGAACTCGTTGTTAAAGAAGCCGGTCGCATCCGTCCCGTCATCGGGACGTCCTAATTCGTTGGCAACGGTAGTTACTTGCGGATAGCTTCTGAGAATATCGCGGATCTTTGGGGAAAGCTCGGAGGCCTCCTCAAAGGAGATGGTGTAGGGAGCCGTGGCCCGCATCCACAGCGCACCCTCATCCAAGTGCGGCATGAACTCGGCGCCGATGCGCGGAATCAGCAGCAGCGACGCCGCGAAGATCGAAAGCAGAATCACCAGCGATACCGCGCGATACCGCAGGCACCAGCCGAGCAGAACGCCATAACCGCGCCGGACGGGATCGAAAAGGTCGAACCTAGGCTCCCGGATCCTGCCGCGCAGCAAAAAGGAGCACAGCACCGGCAGGATCACCAGCGCGCAGATGACCGATCCGACCAGTGCGAAGGACATGGTATCCGCCATCGGCTGAAACAGGCGCCCCGAGGGTCCCGCCAACGCGTAGATGGGAAGATACCCTGCGATGATCACTGCTACCGCGTAAAATATGGGGCGCTCGACGTCGCGCGCGGCGGACCGAATTACGTCGATCAGGTTGTATTCCTGGGCATTGTTCCCAGCGTTGCGCAAGGCCAGCTCGCGGAACACGTTTTCCACCATCACCACGGCGCCGTCCACCAGAATGCCGAAGTCGATTGCGCCGATGGAAAGCAGGTTGGCGGGGATATGCCGCCAGTCCAGGCAGATGAAGGCAAACATCAAGGCAAACGGAATCGTGAAAGCCACGATGAGGGCGGTGCGCACGTTAAATAGAAACAACCCCAGAATCAGCAGGACCAGCAGCATCCCGCGCAGCAGGTTGCGCTCTACTGTCTGCTTGGTCTCTTCCACCAGCGTGCTGCGGTCGTAAAACGGGACGATCTTCACGTCCGGCGGCAGCACATGCTGATTCAGCTCCTTGGTCAAATCCTCGACGCGCTTCAGCACCACCTGGGCCTGCTCGCCCACGCGCATCAGGATCACGCCCTCCACGGCGTCATCCTGCCTCATGTACCCGAATTGACCCAGTCGGACGGCGCTCCCGATCTGAACCTTTCCCACATCATTCACATACGTCGGGATGCCGTTTTTAGTGGCCAGTACAATGTTGCCGATATCATCGATCGTCTTGACCATTCCCAGTCCGCGGACATAATAAAACTGGCCGCCCTGGGAATAGAAGCCGCCCCCGGCATTCGAATTGTTGGTGCTCAATTGCTGGACCACCTGAGGAACCGTAATCCCGTGCGCAAACAGCCGGTTCGGATCAAGCAGTACCTGATACTGCATGGTGGTGCCGCCCAGGCCCGAATCGTCGGCCACGCCTGAGATCGCACGATAACGGCGTTCCAGGACCCAATCCTCAATGGTCTTCAGCTCCTGCGGCGTACGGTCCGGGCTCACCAGCACATAACGGTAAACCAGTCCGCTGGGGCTGAACAGAGGAGAGACTCCGGCCGTGACGCCGGCGGGCAAAGTCACGTTCGCCAGCCGCTCGAAGGCTTGTTCCCGGGCAAAATACGGGTCGGTATCGTAATCGAAATTCATCTTGAGCGACGAGAGCCCATAGAGCGAAACGGAGCGAAGCGCGTCAATATTGGGGATGCCGTTCATCTCCACTTCCAGGGGAATGGAAATGAGGCGCTCGATTTCCTCGGCCGCGTGTCCCGGCCATTGCGTAACGATCTCCACATGCGGAGGAGACAGGTCCGGGTACGCATCGATAGGCAGCCGGCTGTAGGAAATCGCACCCCAGATGATCACGGCTAAGGCCGCCATCAGGATTACGAACCTCTGAGCGAGAGCAAAAGAAACGATCCGGGAAATCATCAGATATCTCTAGCGGGTGCTATTGGCAAACTGGAGAAAGACACTGCCTTCGGCGACAATCTTTTCTCCCTCCTTAAGTCCGCTCACGATCTCCGTGTCCTCGCCTTGCTGAGCGCCCAGATTGACCAATCTCTGCGCGAATTGTCCCGTTCCGGCCTGCATGTACACGAAAGGCAGATTTTCTTCGTTACGAAGAATGGCCGAAGTCGGAACCGCGAGAATGCTCCTTCCGGATCGGGTGTGGATCACGGCGTCCACGAACATATCTTTCTTGAGCAGTCCCTCCGGATTTCGCGTCACGATCCGGACCGAGGTGGTGCGGGTGGCCGGATCGACCAGCGCTCCGATATAGGAAACAACCCCGCGAAATGTCTGTTTAAACGAGCCGTTGGTTTCTTCGACCGTGTCGCCGATCCGAATCGACTCCAGATCGCGGTCGTAAATATGGCCCTGCACCCAGACCGTGGAGACGTCGCTGATGGTGAAGCAGGCGGTCATACCGGCTTGGATCACAAGACCGGGCGAAACCAGTTTCTGCACCACCACTCCGGGGATCGGAGAGCGCACCGCCAGTTGCGAATCAATCGCCACGCTCTGGCGCTGGGCATCCTCCACCTCCTGCCGCGTGATGCCGAAAATATTGAGAGCTTGCAGGCTGTTCTCGACGTCCGAAGTTGCGTCGTTGAAATCCTGCTGGGCGGCTTCAAAATCCTTGGTGGCAATTACTTTGTGATCCAGAAGATCCTGATTACGATCCAGGGTTCGTTTGGCGTAGTCCAGATGATTCCGAGCCTTCCTATAAGTAGATATGGCATTCGCTACGTCCGGACTGGAAACGTACAACAGGGGCTGGCCGACCTTCACCGGAGTTCCCAAATCCACCAGAAGGCGCGAGATCGGCCCGCTTACCTGCGTAATCGCCTGCGTGGTGTGGTCCGCGTCCCAATCCACGGTTCCGGTGGTGTGAACCGTGGTGGACCATGCAGCCTTCCGGACTTCGACAATCTTCAGGTGGTCCAGCTGGTTCCGAGGCACCTGGAACAGCGCGGCTTCGTCCGCTGACGCCGATGTTTCCGCGGCGGCGGGAGCCGGTTTCGATGCGCCGCAGGAATACGTGGAGACCGCTGCCAGTAGTGTACCGATCAGCGCCAAACTCACGCTCCACCAGTTTTTCATCGAACCATCCTCATCGGATCGCCTGGGCCTCATTGGATGACCTGGGTTCCCACCACCAGATTGACTTGCTCCGCGGCGATCATCTGCGCCGCCAATGCTTGCCGGTAAGCCAGTTGGGTGGCCCTGTAACTGCGCTCGGAATCCAGCAAATCCAGGATGCTGGTTGCACCCCGCTGGTAGGCGTAGTTGCTCAAATCACGCGATTGCGTGGCCTGATCCAGGTACCCGCCTTCGAAAAGAGCCACCACCTGGTCGCTGGTCTGGAGCCCGTAGTAGGCGTTGACGACATCGGTCAGAACCCCTACCTGAGTGGAGGATTCAGTCTCGATCGCCTGCCTGACGGCCGCCTGGCTGCGAGCGATCTCGCCTTGATTCCGGTCGTGAAACGGGAGCTCAAACGAGAGCGAAACGCCCACGCCGTTGATGCCGAAATTCTGGTTTGTGTAATCCGAACCCCAGGTCCAATCCCGCACCTTGTTGCCGAATGCCAGCCCCACTGTATCGTTGGCCATCTTCACTCCGCTGTGTGCGGCTTGCAGATCCGGCCGGTTCAGGAGAGCCTGCTTTTCCAAATCTTCCAGTTGGACGGCGTGGGTATTGTGCGCCAGCACTCCGCTCACGTCGAAATTATCCGGGACCGATTGATATCCCAGCTGCTGCCGGAGATTGGCTTTCGACTGAACCAGGCTCAACTGGGCCGTTGAAACGTCCTGCTCGAATTGGAGCTTCTGCAAAGACAGTCTGATGTAGTCTGCTTCCGCCAGATCACCCGCCGTGAGGCGCGCCTTGTTGAGGTCCAGCTGCTGGGAATAATTGGCGAGATTGTCTTGCGCCAATAGAAGAACGGATTTTGCCAGCAGCACGTCAATGAATGCCTGGACCACCTGAAAGCGCAGCTGGCGCTCATTGTCGGTGACGGTTTTGGCAATGACATCGGTGTTGTCTTTGGCCACCGCAACACGCTTCTCTCGCTTACCTCCACGTTCCACCGTGTAGCTGAGGGTTTCCTCGTATATTTGGGTCTGAAGCCGGATCGTCTGTGGCGAAAAGATTGGGATGGTATCGACCAGGTTGCCCAAAACTGGGTTCGGCTTGAGCCCGGCCGTAATCTCGCCGGCTTTCGACTGATCGATATTAAGCCGCTGGGCCCGAAGCGCCTGGTTGTAACGCAGAGCAATGCGGACTGCGTCTTCCATGGAGATTACGCTGGGCTGGTTCGCGGGAGTCGGAACTTGCGGTTGCGCCTGCATCAAGGCAGGTCCTATACACAGAGTGAGAACGAAGACACCAGGTCGCCACACGCCAAACGCCTCCATACCAATCCAGTTTCAGTATGGGCGGACCGTTTGGCAGCAGCTACCTAATAACGGCAGGCGGGACGCTTTAGGCGACAGGCGGGCACAATCCTGCAATAGGCGGACCATTGGGTGCGATCGCCGCCCGCCTCGCCCCAAGGGGCTAATTCCTACTTCGCCCGATGGAACACGATCGGTTGCTGTGGCCCGCGTCCGGCACCGCGACCCGCACCTCCTCGCGCAGCGCCATCGCCGCCCGGAGCAGCGCCCCCAGCCGGAGGACCGCCACCGCCAGGCGCAGCATTCAGACCTGGTCCTTTGCCTCCACCAGCGCCGCCTCGTCCGGCGAACACACGCCCCATCAGAGTGACCGTGTCATCGTCCGCCATTTCGAGGTTCCAGGTGACTCCCCGCGGCTGCGTGACCCATGTAATCGTCTTCCGGGTGATTGTGCCGGTCTCGATATTCAGCACCGGTGGATTTCCAATCTCCGTCACCGTTCCGCTTATCTTGCCCGAATCATCCACCTGCAGATCCAGCATGATCGCCTGCCCTCCGCCAGGACCCCGGCCGCCGCGCGCGCCTGTTTCGGGCGCGGCGGGAGCATTCTTCTGTGCCTCCAGCGCCGCCTGAACGTTGTCCGTCTGCCATTTCCCCGCCAGTTTGGCCTGTCCGTAAACACTGGCGGATGCGGTGAATATGGCAGAAGCAATCAGCAGAACCCTGAATCTCATGAGTATGCTCCTTCTGCTTCAGAATTGTCGTGCAGTAACCTCATGAATTGCAAGTCGGCCGCCTGGGCGCAAGCCCCGAAACCCCAGCTCGCGTTCGAGGTCGCCTCCATCCACCAGATGAACCGTCCTTGCCCGGGTATGGGCACTCGGATCGACGGCGCGGGGCAGAGCCCGATCGATACCATCGTCATCGATTACTTGGACAAGACGCCAACCAACAACTGAATCGTCGCCTGTCGCGGGCGGCTACTTCGCACTCAAATGGACGGCGTCCTTTTCGTTCTCCAGACAGTAATAATCCAGCAGCTCGCTATCCAGCACGATGGGCTGGTTGAGCGTCAGGGTCCAGGGGGCCGTGTAGGCCTTGGGATGGCCTACCGTGATTTCGATTTGCAGAGTTCCGCAATTCGGGCGGCATCCTTGCCCGAATAGGCTGGCCGGGGCCGCGGCCAACATCAAGGCTGCCGCTGCAAGATGCAAATACGATCGTCGTGGCGTTAGTCTCCAAAGCAAAAAGTCAGATCTCGAGCTTCCCGGTGCTATCGCCGTGCTTGTCGGCTTGAATCCCCAGCTTGTCGAGCACCGTCAGCAGCAGATTCGACATCGGAGTATGCGGAGCGTATGTCACGTGTCGTCCGCCGTTCAACTGGCCCGACGCGCCCCCGGCGAGCACCACCGGCAGCGGATCATGATCGTGCTGGTTTCCGTTGCTCATGCTGCTGCCGTAGAGCACCAGGGAGTGATCCAGAAGATTCCCATCGCCATCCGGTGTTGACTTTAATTTATCCAGGAAGTACGCCAGCATCTCCACGTGATATTTGTTGATCAACGCGAACTTGTCCATATTCGCGCGATTGTTGGAGTGGTGCGAGGCCACATGGAACCCGTCACGGATGCCGCTTTGCGGGTAGACCGCGCCGCTGGTATCGCGCGCATACATCAGGGTGGCGATGCGGGTGATCTCGGCGCGAAACGCCAGCACCTGCAGATCGTACATCATCTTGAAATGCTCGTCGAAAGATTCCGGGACGCCCACCGGCGCTTCGGGCAGCTTCAGATCCGCGGGGATCTGGTTCTGGGCTTTCTGGATGCGCCGCTCGATTTCCCGGACGTCATCCAGATACTCGCTTAGCCTGGTGCGGTCGGAAGCAGGTAGTTCCCGCTGAATCGACGCGACTTGATCCATGACCGAATCGAGCAGGCTGCGGCTCTCCTGTTTGCGCGCCAGGCGGTCGGCGTTGTTGCTCCCATCGCCGAACAGTTTCTCGAACACCACCTGCGGATTGTTCTCCATCGGAAGAGGGATGGTGGGGGTCTTCCAGGAGATCGTGTTCGAGTAGGCGCAGGCGTAACCGGAGCCGCAGCTCAAGGCCACCTCTTCAATCGACAATTCAATCGACGGCAGCGGTGTATCCTGCCCGATGCGCTGCGCGGCGATCTGATCGATGGTTGTGCCGACGTGGATCGAGCCCTGTTCGGGGTGTACGCCGCTCAGAAACACCGCGGCCGATCGTGCGTGGTCGGCGCCGGCATCGGATCCCACGCCGCCCGCCGCCGGGTGCGCCAGGTTGGACACAATCGAAACCCGATCCCGGAACTTCTCAAGCGGGCCGAGGATTTCGGTGAACTCGAAGGCCTTGCCATCCGCGGCCGGAGTCCACTTGTCCATCGTGGCGCCGTGAGGCACGTAGATGCAGCTCAGGCGGCTCTTCGAGTTCGCCGCAGTCTTGGCGAGCGGCGTCTGCGCCGGGATCATGGAATCGAGCAGCGGCAGCCCCACCGATACGCCCATGCCGCGCAACAGCGTGCGGCGCGAAAGATGTTTTCTGGTGATGAATGTCATCGGTTGTCTCCTGACTTCATTCGCATCTGAAATGGATCACTCTTGACGATACCCAAAATCAATGATGAAAAACGGTTATCATTCTTCGCGGCATCCTGCGCGATCGAACGCACCACCGGCATATCGTAGTATTTCAGAGCCCGTCCGGTTCCGTAGGTCAAAAGTTTCTCGGTCATGGTTCGAACGAATACATCGGAACGGCTGAGCAGCGCCCGCCGCAGGCTCGCCGGACCGTCCAGTTTGGTGCCATCCACGAGTTGTCCCGAAGCATCGATCGGACTGCCGCCTTCGGTGGCCCGCCACGTTCCGATCAGGTCGAAATTCTCAAGTGAAAATCCGATCGGGTCCATAATCTTGTGGCAAGCCGCGCATACCGGATTGTTGCGATGCTCTTCCATTCGCTGCCGGACCGACGTGGGTTGTTGGGCGCCTTCGTTCTCCTTGAGCGGCGGCACGTTGGGTGGAGGCAGCGGAGCAGGAGTGCCGAGAAGATTTTCCAGAACCCACTTGCCGCGCGCGACAGGTGAAGTGCGGTTCGCCACCGAAGTCACCAGCAGGAAGCTCGACTGGCCCAGCAAGCCGCGGCGGTTTTCATCCTGAAGCGCGACTCGCCTGAACCTGGTCCCTTTAACGCCGGGAATCCCGTAGTGGCGGGCCAGGTCCTGGTTCACGTACGTGTAGTCGGCGTTGAGCAGATCGACAACGCTGCGGTCCTCGCGCAGGATACTTTCGAGAAGCAGCTCAGTCTCGCGCCGGAACGCCTGCCGCAGGTTGTCGTTAAATCCGCGCGCATCGGGCCGCGCGCTCTTCAACTCGCGCAGATACAGCCATTGCCCGCCGAAGTTGGTGACCAAGGCCTCCGAGCGCGGATCCTTCAGCATCCGCAGTGTCTGTTTTTCCAGTACAGCTGGCTCATGTAGCTTGCCTTGAACGGCCAGATCCAGCAGTTCCTGATCGGGAATGCTGCTCCACAGAAAGAACGACAGTCGCGAGGCAAGTTCTAAATCGCTAACGCGATATACCGAACCGGCAGCAATCCCGGCTGGCTCGCGCTCGAATCGGAAAACAAAACGAGGATCCACCAGCACTCGGGCCAGGGCTTGCTCGACACCCGAATCGAAGCTGCCGTTCTTGCGGCCCGCCTGATAGAAGCTCAGCAGCGTATCCAGATCCGCTCCGGAGGGCGGCTGCCGATAGGCGCGCAACGCGAGCGTGGAAAGAATCTGCCTGGCGCAAGCTGTTTCGTCGGCCTCGGCGCTTGGACGGCATACAAAAATCTTGCGGCGGCTGGGCGTGTCTCCAGGACCCGTAGGATTGAGCGGCCCGGTAATCGCGATGCTGCTCACACTCGAGTTGCCCGCGAATGTCTGCCAGATATCGTCTGCGCCCGGAGGGCTCTTGCGAACGTAGGCCGCGCCGATTTCCTGCGGCCCCGCTTTTACCGCGATCCGTGCGTCGATTGTCCCGCTGGTTGCCAGCTTGACTCGTTCGCCATTCAAGACCACTTCCAGCTCTTCGCCCGAAGGCCCGACGCCGCCCACGCCGATGCCGGCCGACCTGGCCCGAACCTTAATGGCGTACTCGGCATCCAGTGGAAAGTTGTGGCGGACCAGCAGTCCTCCGCGGGTGCCGAGGGGCAGTCCTTCAACGTGTTCCGCCTGCGAAAAATCAGACGGCGCCCGATACGTAACCGTGGACGGCGTGATCAGCATGTTCCCGACCGCCAGCCGGCTGATTTTGCCGGCCGCGGCCACGTATCGTTCGATCAACGCCGGCGAGACCGCCAGCGCATCGGCGATGTTATCGAATCCTTCGCTCGAATCGTCTGCGGGAAGAACCGTGGCCTCGTCCACATCCAGTGCCAGAAGGTCGCGAATCGCGTTTGTGTATTCGGTGCGATTGAGCCGGTGCAAGCCCGTACTTCCCGGATTCGGCTTGGCCGCCGCCGCACGATCCAACTCCGTCTCAAGCTTCGCCGTCCACGAATCCAGCATGGCGCGATTCGGGCGCGGCATGCCGGCCGGAGGCATCATGCCCGCCCGCAGCTTGCGGACGACTTTCTCCCACGTTTCCGGCTCCTGCCCCGGATGCGCCAGATCCAATTTATCCAGCATCAAACCGGCGGTCTTGAGCTTCTCGTTATGGCAGCCGACGCAGTATTGATTCAGTAGCGCACGATCCGGAGCCAGCGACGAATCCTGAGGTCTCGCGATCTGCTGGAAGCCGGCGGTCGTCGCCAGCCCCAGGACTCCAAGAATCACAACCGTTCTATTCATGACCCATCAGTTTCTTGATCAGCGCCATGGTGGATGGCTTTTCCTGCGGCGCGTTGGTGGCGAGAAATACGCCTTGCGCCCACACCAGCGGTGTCCGACCCTCGTTATCTTTTATGTCCAGGCGGGCACCTTTTTTTACGAGAAACTCCAGAATGTCGTCCGATCCCCGATTGGCCGCGCCAATGACCGCGGTCACGCCCATCGAATTCTTCGCGTTCACGTCCGCGCCCTTATCCAGGCACAACCGGACAGCCTCCATCAAGGCCTCCTTGGATTCGGTGTAGGTCTGCCCACTCATCCAGTTCACTCCCGCGGCTGCCATTAGGGGAGTGGTACCCGCGAAGGTGGCGATGTTCGGATCGGCGCCCTTCTCGAGCAGTAGCCGCATGAGCGTAATATCCCCCGCCAGCGCCGCCCTCAGGAACGCGGTTTGTCCGGTGAAATCCACCCACGATAAATCGCCCAGCGGAGTGACGAACCTGCGGATCGGTGGAACTTCCTTCGTCCGAGCGTTTACATTCGCGCCGCGATCCAGCAGCTCCTGGATCAGTTCCAGCGCAGCCGGACGATCGATGGCGTGCTCGTCGTTCCGGCCGTAATCGCGATTCCGAATCTCGACTGCCGCGTACAGCGGCGTCCGGCCCCACCAGTCGGCCGCATTCGGAGCCGCGCCTTTCTGCAATAGAAATTGTGCAACATCCAAATGATTGTTGGTGATCGCCATCAATAGGGGGGTGATCCCGTTCGCATCCGCTTGCTGAACATCCGCTTTGGCCGCCACCAGCAGGCGTGTGATCTCGGTTCTGCCATCGCGAGCTGCGTACAGGAGCGGCGTCATCCCGCCTGGCGTCTCGCCCTGAAAGCCCTGTTCGGGCCAGCCACTGCGAACGATCCCCACACCATGCGAGCCTCCGCCCGCACCAGGCGGCCGCGGCGTGGGAGTCTTGCCGGTACGCGTGCGCGCGTTGATATCCGCTCCATATTCGAGCATCAGCTGAACCCCGGCCGGAGAGTTTGACCGCACCGCCCACATCAAAGCCGTCTGTTGCGTGGCCGCGTCTTTCGAGTTCACGCTCGCGCCGTTCTGGAGCAGGGCTTTCAGGGCATCGGCGTTGCCGCTGCGCGTCGCGGTCATCAGCGCGGTTTCGCCGCTTCCGTCGGCGGCGTTCGGATCAGCCCCGGCCTCCAGCAGCTTCCGGATGACGGCCGCGTTGCCGTTCGTTGCAGCAAAGTACAGTGGCGTGAAGCCGTAGCGATCTTTCGCCTTCACGTTCGCGCCGGCTTGAATGAGCAGCCCGACCGTTTCCAGATCGTCCGCCTGCACAACCCAATGTAGAGCCGTGGTGCCATCCGGCAACGTCGCATTCGCGTCCGCCTTTTGCCGCAGCAAGGCGCGCACCGCCGCATTGTCTTCGTGCATCGCGGCTTCCGCGAGCCGGGCGTCGGCTCCGAAGCCCCCGGCTGGCAGAATAACCGCCGACAGCACCACACATGCAAGTCGCATGTTCAAGCTCCCGATTTCAGCTCCATCAACAGTCCGTTCGGATCCTTAAACCTCAGCAAATTCTCGTCATTCGAAGCGGCCAGCTCCGCGCCTAACTTCTGGAGTTTATCCGCCGCCGCCCGGCGATCGAAACCCGCCACCTTAATACAGACATGGTCCACGCCGGGCATCTTTCCGGCAGCCACGGTTTCCAGAGCCAGACGAGTCTTGGCCGCCGCGAACCAGATCCTCTCCGGCTTCTTGGTCCGCGAAATTTCCATGCCGAAAATCTTCCGGTAATGCGCCGCCGACTTCTCCAGATCCGATACCGCCAGCATGATGTGATCGAACCCTATGGCCTGCAACGCGGGTTCATCCTGCGAGATTCGCGAAGAGGGAATGATAGTCCGGGCCAATCCTGCGGGCGCGCCCAGGAACTGAAGCCGCAGGCCGTCCGGGTCGGCGGCCATCCCCAGCGCTCCCTGGCCAGTCATGGGGACGCCGGCTTCGTCCAGGCTCTTCCGCATCTCCTGTCCTTTGTAGTCCAGGCCCACGGCACAAAAATGATCGATCCTGGCCGCGGTCACGTTCGCCGGCAGCCCGCCGAAGGCAATATAAGAGATGCCGATCTTGACGTAATAGCGCGCCGGTGGATCGCGTTCCTGGAAAAGCTGCGGGTCAAAGATGCGCCCGTAAAACTCAGCGGTAGCCTTTTGATCCGGCACTTGCATGCCAATGTGTTCCAGACCGCTGGTTTTAATCGGCAGCTCCGAGCCTTGCGCGGCGCCGCCCACGATCCAGGCGCCGGCACTGGCGCCGAGGACTTGAAGAGCGCGGCGCCGAGTGTGCTGGTTTGTGCTCACCTTTCTACTCTAGAACGAAAATCGCATCTCGAGGGTGCCCTGGCGGGGCGGCAGGAAGGTGCTGCCACCCTGGTAGTTGATGAAGCCGTACCCATTGGTAAGCAGGCCCGCGGAACTTGTCACTGTTGCAGTGGCAGGGCTCGGCCCTTGGCCGAGCGGGGCGCTCGGGTTCGAAAGCTGAGTCCGGTTGAAGATATTCGTGAAGTTCATCCGGAAGGTCAGCTTCATCGGATGCGCTTCGGTTCCGAACTGGAAGACCCGGCCGAAGGTCATCGACTCCGACGGCCGCCGCTCGAAGCGATAGTCGTTGTAGTACGGAGCCGCCGTACCCCACTGCCCAGCGGCCGGATTGGCCCAAGCGTCCTTATTCAGCACCAGATCCTTGGTCGGATCGATGCAGTGGCAGTTGAGATCCTTCAGGAACGGATCGACTCCGGGAACCCGATTGTAGTACGTGCCGCGGAACAGCAGCGAGCTCAGGTTATTGGTGGAAGTTGGCGCGAGAATCGGCAGGCCGCTGGCGTAGCTCAGCGTTGCCCCCATGGCCCAGTCGCGCAAGACTTCCGACACGATCTTGTTCCCCGAAGGCGCCGGAACGCGGTAGTTGATCGACAGCACGCTCACCAAAGGCCGAGAAAAGCCCGAGATCGACTTGTTCTGCGAGCGGTTGAATACGTCGTTAACCGTGCCCCCCTCGACACCTTGCTGGAGTTCCTTGGCCCAGGTGAAGACATACTGCGCTTCCAGCCCGTGCCAGACACGCTGCGTAACCTTGGCTTGCAGCGAGTCGTACCAGGTGCGGCCCTGCGGCGCCCACAGAGGGCCTAGCCCGCTGGTGAATTGCGGGAAAGGCCGCAGGGACTGCGCCACGCTGCCGCTGAATCCGGCGTATGGCAGCTTATTCTGGAAGCGCCCGGCACCGGTCGAAGTGATCTGGGAGGTGAGAATAGTCCGATCCGCGGCGCTGTTGATGTCCAAGTTATATTGCGACAACAAAAAATGCGGCGTCAAGGCATTGTAGTTATCCGAAATCGTGCTCAGCCACCAAGCGCCCCGATTCGCGACGTAGGAGGCCTCTACCACCGTGTTGCGCGTGATTTCACGCTGGAGACCGATGCTCCATTGGATTTGCCGCGCGGGGCGCCCTGCGTTCTGGTCGACGATGGAAGTGGGGCCGTTTTGGTTGCTCGGGAAATTGGGATTGGGATAGGACCCTGCGGATAGATTGGGCCAAGCAAGCACATACGCCGCCGGCACTCCGGTTTGTAACTGCATCGCAGCATTGCCAAAAACCGGATTCGAGAACGAGTTGTTCGCGCCCGCACTCGCGGTACCGGTTGCAGCCGTAGCCGTTCCGTCGTAGTTTACACCGAATCCGGCGCGGAAGACGGTCTTTGGCGTGATCTGGTACGCAACGCCTAGGCGAGGCCCAAACGCGTATGGATAGTTCTTGGCGAAGCTGCAGTTGCAGGTCGATTCGTACAGAATTCCGCCCGGATGCCCGCCCGCCGTGGAATTCGGCACAGCCAGTGAAGCCGTCGGCATGCGGCCGTACTGCTCGCGCGGATAGGTATCGTAGTCGTACCGCAGCCCGTAATCAACCGTCAGCCGCCTGGTAATCTTCCAGGAATCCTGAACATAGAACGCCAGGAAATGCTTGCCGGTTTTCAAGTCTACGGGCGGATTCACAACTCCGTTGTTGACCAGTCCCAGTAGAAAGCTGGCGTAAGGGAAGCCCATGGTTCCGACGCCCAGTGTCGACGACTGCACCGCGCTGCAAGTCGCCGTATTCGTGGGATTTGTGCAATTCGACAACTGCGAGGTCTGATTCGCCGAGAAGACGAAATTTCCGTTCGTCGCTGTCAAACTGTGGAGCGGGTAACCAAACGTCCGCAGCTCGCCCCCGAACTTATAGGTGTGGTTGCCCGTCACCCAGGTCAGGGAGGTGCCGTAGGTGGGCGTAAATTGTTTGGTAAGCGACTGGGCTGCTCCGACGCCCGGGCCCATGGGAACCATCCCGCCCGTGGTGGCCGTTAAGCCGCTAAGCGATGGAAACCGTTTGCCCGGATTCGGCGTGCCTACTAGCCCGATGCTGCTCTGATCGAAATTGGTGGTCGGGGAGTGATCGTCGAGCAGATACTGGAGCGAGCCGACTCCCACGTGCCACAGCATCGTCGGGGAGACTGTGTAATCGAAATTCAAACGCCAGTTCATCGATCTGCTGAAGGTTCCGCGAGTTTGAGTAATCACCGTGGGTAGTCCTTCGGAGCCATTCAGGCTGGTTGAGAATTGCGCGCCGCTGCCGTTGGTCAGCCACGTTCCGGAGATCCTGGCCTTGGAACTCAACTGGTGATCGATCTTCACGGACTCGTTGGTGGTGACGCGGTCCGTCGGGAAGTTCGGCAGATAGTTGCCCGTGAGCTTGGTTAAATCCGTCGGGTGAGGAATCAAGGCCTGGATCGCGGAGGAAACTTTGTCAAAGCGCGCTAAAGGGATAATGTTGCCGGGGAACTGGGTTCGAACAGGCACCCCACCCACGGTGCTTACGTCTTGGGGATCGTAGATCATTCCGTCGGAAATCGTCCGGCCCAGGGGATCCGTACCCAGATTTCGGCCGGTTAAGGCTTGGGCGAAGTTGCCGGTGCGGTAATTCTCGGTCGGAACGGTGATGGCGGTGTCGTTGACCGAGAAGAATTCGCGGAACTGCTCCTTGTTGTAGAAGAAGAAGGTCTTGTCTTTTCCGGTGTACACTTTGGGAATCCACACTGGACCACCGAGACTATAGCCGTAATCGTTGCGCCGGATGCGAGGCAGCGTATTCACGAAAGGCGTAGCCGCGTTAAACGCTTCGTTCATCAGGTAATCGAAGCCGCCCCCATGGTACTGGTTGGTGCCGGATCGCATTGTAATGTTGAAGAGCCCACCGCCCACTTGTCCGAATTCCGCTGCGAAGTTGCTCGTCTGGATAGCGGTTTCTTGAATGGCATCCACGCTTGTGCCGGTACCCGCCTGCACCGCGTTAATCTGATTCGTCCCGTCCATTCCGTCGATGGTGGTGCGCTGTGTGCCGTTGGGCGCGCCGTTGACGCGCGCGCCCGACGTGAATCCCGTCCCTGGAGCGAACGCGCCCGGAATGAGCTGGATTTCCGTCATGTAGAACCGCAGGCCCTGGCTGGAGGAAAACGTTCCGCCGATGCCCAACAGGCCTAGTTCGATCAGGCGCTGCGCCTCAACGGTATGGCTCAGTTCGCCGCTTTCCGTTTTGAGAAGCGACGATTGCTCCGTTACCGTTACCGATTCCGCCGCCGAGCCCACTTCGAGCGCAATGTCCACTCGCACCGTTTGCGCCGTTCCCACCGTGATGTTCTGCCGGACGTATTTCTTGAATCCGGCCACCGCCACTGATATCTCGTAGGTGCCGACCGGCAATTGCGGAAGGGTGTAGTTCCCGGTATCTGAACTTGCGGCCTGGAAGCCCGCGCCCGTTGCCGTGTTCTTGGCTTCAATCGGCGCATTGGGCACAACGGCGCCGGCTGGATCGGCTATCGCGCCAGTGATCGTTCCCCGGTCGGACTGGCCAAACACCGCCAGCGTAGAACAGAGCAGGAGCAAGCAAATCGATACGAATCGTACGCTCATAAATCCCCCCTTTGTGTAATCCCGTTGCAGTTCCGGCATTCGACCGGCGCTGCATGCAAGTCCAGATTCTATGCCAGACCAGTATGGGAGTCAAGCGATTAATAGACCGATCGACAGGTCATATGACGACCGAATGACCGGTTATGTGCCACTTCTGTTTCGCCGCCAGGCCTTCCAAAAATATGGCAAATAGGGCCTTTGGGGACGCAACGCCTCGGAGCGAACAGAACTCAGTCCAGTGTTGGCCAAGCCGGTGCCGTCGAACAGGATGCTACCGCCCGCACGGATGACGCACCAGCAAGTTCGCTGAAGCTAACGCCGGTTGAGCGGAACAGGTCATAATAAAAGTTCCGTCAATCGCGTGCGCACGAATCCCGGTATCACTGCCGCATCCACCATGGCTGTCGACGTTCCGCCTGACGCGCCCACAGTGGACCGCCTGCTGGACGTGGCGGCGGCTCTCTTCTGGGAGAAGGGTTATGCCGCCACTACGACTCGCGAGATCGCCACGGCATTAGGCATACAGCAAGCGTCGCTTTATTTCCACATCGCGAGCAAGGAGGACTTGCTGTATCAGGTTTTCGTGTCCTCCCTGAAACGGTTCCTGGCGGACGTTCCTGCGGCGGTCGAAGAAGTTGCGTGTCCCCTAGAACGCGTGCAGGCCTTGATTCACGCGCACGTAGCCATGCTCCTCACTCACCAGAAGAGGAACGTGACCATGTTCACGGAGCTGCGCGCGCTCTCGCGACCTCACCGCGCGGAAGTGCACGCGTTGCGCGAACAGTACGCCAAGTTCGTGCGGTCTAATCTCCAAAACGCTCAGGCGGCTGGGCGAATCCGTGCTGAAATTCCGGCTACGTATCTGGCTCTGGCGCTGCTCAACATCCTGAACTGGACTGCGCTTTGGTTTCGCACCGGCAAAGAGCTCTCCGCCGATCAGGTCGCCGATATCTTTGTTACACTCTATCTGCGCGGAGCGGCCAGTCCGCTCGCGAATGGAAGATTAACCGTTCCCAGCCTGGAACGCGAACCGCGAAAGGCGGCCTTCCGCGTCCGGAAGCGGCCCCCAACGGCGGAGAACGCGACCCAGAAACGTTTGCTGACGGCGGCAGTCTCGTTATTCTCGCGGAAAGGTTACATGGCAACCACCACGCGGGAGGTCGCCGCGTTGCTGGGAATGCAGAAAGCGTCACTTTACAATCACATTGAGAGTAAAGAGGACCTGCTGTATCTCACTTGCAAATCGTCTTTGGAGAGCATTCGCGCCGATGTGGAAACCGCCATTCGCGAAATCCACGACCCGCTGGAGCGGACGCGCGTGCTGATCTGCGCCCACGTCGAGAGTCTGCTACGCGACTTTGAGGAGCACACGACCACGCTAGCGGAAATGCACGCCTTGTCGGCGGGCCGATTATCTCAGATAACGGCGCTCCGCGAGGGTTATGTGGATTTCGTGCGATCCGTGTTGCAGGACGCGCAGAACGCCGGCGCGTTGCGCCCGGATATCGGAGCGAAATATCTTTGTCTAAGCCTGATGGGGCTTATGGACCGAGTACTGGTCTGGTACCATCGGCGCGGACCGCTTTCGCCTGCGCAACTCGGCCAATTGCTGGCTGTGATTTTCTTAACCGGGGTGGCCGTACCCGGCGAGGTTCCCTAGGACTTGTGCGCGGCCCACGATCTTACTTCTGATCACTTCTTGTCGTCCGGCTTAACTGATTCGAACCGGATCTGCTTCAGTACTTCTGTTTGATGGCCCATCTCGGCCTTGCCGGGGGGAAACTCGCTGACGCTAAGCATATAGGCTAGAATGTCGGCATCCTGTTCGCGCGTAAGGCGCCCGGGGCCGTCCGCCGGCATGGAGATGCGAATTCTCTCGAACAAGTCGCCCACGGTGAGACCGTTCCAGTTGGAGAAAAACTCGCCGCCGGTGAGAGGGGGCGCGGATTCTCCGCCAGTGAGCGCGGTTCCGTGGCACGACGCGCAATTGTTCGCATAGAGGGCGGCGCCACGCCCGGCTTGCTCGGATGTATAGACGCCATCCCACACCGACCGCGTCGTCTGCGCGGCGGCCAGCGCGGCCGCCAGAACCAGACCTAGCTCAGTGATTCGACGGCAGGCTATAAGCAATATATTCGCCAGAGTAGGCTCCTCCGCTTACGGCGACCACGACGTATTGCTTGCCGTCCACCATATACGTCATAGGGGATCCGCTTTGCGGAGCGGGCATCCACACGGCGCCAACCTCTTTCCCCGTCGCCTTGTCATAGGCCCGCAGCATCGCGCCGCGCGGATGCGATGCGGTGGTGGTGATCTGACTGTCGCCCAGAATCACCAGCGTCCTGGTCACCACTAGGCCCACGCTGCCGGGTTGTCCGGTGTTCGCGATGTTCAGTCCCTTGAGCGCAGGATGATTGCGCACCGCGTCGGGCGTTTCTCCGTAAGGCACTTGCCATTGCATCTCGCCGCGGTCCAGGTTGATCGCGGAGATCACGGCATAGGGCGGCTTTACGATGGAGAGTCCCTGCACGGTGAGGGCTCCTGCCGCGGCCGCCGGGGGTGGGGCAGGAACTGGGGGAGCTGCGGGCGCGCGCGGTGCGATCGCTGGACGACGTTGCTGCGGCGCATCCGCCGCACTTCCGAATCCCGGTCCTTCCGACACTCGGAATTCAGTGTCGTTTCGTCCCATCACGTAGCGGATGTCGGAGAATCCCTCGGGCGGCGTCCGCAAGGAGACCGGGAACGCGGCGGACTGATTCGCTTGCGCGTAGACGATGTGCGTCTCGGGATCGTAACCCGCACCCGGCCAATTCGTACCGCCGCTGGCGGTGCCCAGTCCCATGGCTCCAATGAATGTCTTCGCGTCGCCGATCACGGGAGGCAGGAACATGGGGCCATTCTTGTAGCGCGCGATGTTATCGCGGGCTTGGGAGCGCATTTCGGGCGTAAAGTCGATCAGATCGTCCGGGACTTTCAAGTAATTTCGGGCGTAAGCCGGAGGCTTACTGGGAAACGGCTGCGTGGGAGAGGTCTTTTCACCAGGTACGTCGGACTGCGGCACAGGCCGCTCTTCGATCGGCCATACGGGCTGGCCGGTGACGCGATCGAAGACGTAAAGAAATGCCTGCTTGCTCGGCAGCGCCACGGCTTTGATAATCTTTCCGCCCACGTTGATATCAGCCAGGATCGGGGCGGAGGACAAATCATAGTCCCAAATGGGGTGATGCACAATCTGGAAGTGCCACTTGCGTTTGCCGGTCTTCAAATCCACGCACACCAGGCTTTCCGCGAAGAGATTGTCCCCCGGGCGATGCCCGCCGTAGAAGTCCGAGGTGGGAGATTCCACCGGCAGATATACCAGTCCAAGCTCTTCGTCGACGGTCATCTGCGTCCAGACACCGGTATTTCCGTTATTGGCCCAAGACCCGTTCTCCCATGTTTCGTTGCCAAACTCGCCGGGGCGGGGAATGGTGTTGAAAGTCCACAGGAGCTTGCCGCTATGCACGTCGTACGCCCGCACCACACCTTTGGTGTTGTTATGGGTGGCAACGGTCATGCCCTCTTTGAAGGACGATCCCACGATCACGACGTCCTTCACCACCAGCGGGGTGGCGTGCAACCCGGCCTCGCCGGTTTCATGATCGATCTGCTGGCCGGCGCCCGTGACCATGCCTTCTTTCAGATCCACGATTCCGTTTTTGCCAAAGCCGGAGACCGGTTGCCCGGTGTGCGCATTCAGGACCACCAGGTGGTATCCGGTGGTGACAAATACGACGCGGTCGTCGCCTTTGCCGTCGGTCCAGTAGGAGACGCCCCGGCCCGACAGCTGGCGTGGAGCGATGGCGGCGCGATTGCCTTCGCGCAGGCTGTACGACCACATCACTTCTCCGGTTTTTGCATCCAGAGCGACTACGGAACGGCGCGTCCCGGCCGTCGTGTAAAGCACGCCCTTCACCATCACGGGCGTTCCTTCCAGCTTGTATTCGGGGCGAGTGCCGAAGTTATCGGTCTTGAAGCGCCAGGCCACTTCGAGCTGGCCGAAGTTGCCGGCGTTGATCTGATCGAGCGGCGAATACTTGGTGCCCTTCAGGTCGGCGGTGTAGTAGGGCCACTCTCCGTTCTTGGTCGACGGCTGCTGGCCTAAGATGGCTGTGGTGAGGCAAGCCAGCGCGGCAAACGGCAATCTGCCTAGTCTAAACATGAGCCCTCCGTGATCCCGCCATCGACCGCCGATGCTAGCACGCGGGAATCGTCGGGTCAACCTATCGACAGGTTAGATTATGTTCTAATGATTGGTCATGAAATACACTGCGATCCTGGTGGCGATCAGCGTGGCGTTCGGCGCGAGCGTATTGGCGCAAAACGATTCCCGACAAAATTCGCAACCCAATCCGTATCGCACGGTCGAGAACTGGGCCAAACTTCCGGATGGGAGAACATGGGGCTCGACCAGCGCCGTTGATATCGATCGCAACGGCCGGAGCATCTGGGTCGCCGAACGTTGCGGCGCCAACAGCTGCGCCGGAAAAACCGACGATTCCATCCTGCACTTCGATGCCTCCGGGAAGCTTCTGAAGAGCTTCGGATCGGGCATGTTTATCTTCCCGCACGGCATCGCTGTCGACAAAGACAACAACGTCTGGATCACCGACGGCCAGATGGCGAACGGCAAGGGATTTACCGTCGTCAAGTTCAGTCCGGATGGAAAAGTCATGATGACGCTGGGCTACGCCTTTAATCAACCCAATGACGTCGCGATCGCACCGAACGGCGACATTTTTGTAGCCGAGGGGCATACGCCGGGGATGGGAACTGCGCGCATTCTGAAATTCGACAGGAACGGTAAGTTTCTCAAGCAATGGGGCCAGCACGGATCCGCTCCGGGCGAATTCGAAGTCCCGCACGCACTGGCGTTCGATTCACGCGGACGTCTGTTCGTCGGCGACCGCGCAAATAATCGCATCCAGATCTTCGATCAGGACGGCAAGTTCCTCGACCAGTGGAGACAGTTCGGACGCCCGAGCGGACTTTATATCGATAAGAACGATATTCTCTACGTCACCGACTCGGAATCGACCGGCAGGGAAGGCTACGGCTATAACCCCGGTTGGAAGCGAGGCATCCGAATCGGCAGTGTGAAAGACGGCGTGGTGAGCGCCTTCATTCCCGACCCTTTGGTTCCCGCAGGCGCACTTCCCGCCACCAGCGCGGCGGAAGGAGTGGCGGTCGACGCGGACGGCGTGATTTATGGGGCAGAGGTCGGTTCCAAGTCGCTCAGACGTTACGTCAAGGCTTCTCGATAAAGGATTCCGTCCACCTATTCGTAAAACTCCGGCGCAATTTTGCGTTTGATGCCGGCGGTGTAATCGTGCTGGATCCATAACTGGGCGTTGTTCTTCTTGACGAAATCCTCGATCATCGCGCGGCTCTTGGCGGTCTGTTCCTTGTCGGAATCGAAGGATGGGATGCGCTTATAGGTGATCTCCTCGGGATAGTGATACAGATCGCCTGACAACAACACCGGTCTATTGGGATCGCAACACTCTTGCCGGGTCAATATGAATGGCGCGGATCACGGGCGGCAAAGCCGCGAGGATGGCCGCGGCGATCAGGGCGAACGCTGGAGCAGCGAGGGCGCTCAAGTCGGTGGCCTTCACTTGGTACAGTAGCGATTCGACATAGCGCGCGAGGCCAATGACGAGGACGAGACCGGCGAGCGATCCGGCGAAGACCCAGACGATGATATCGAAAGTAACTCGCCGGGCAATATCCCCGGCTTGCGCTCCGAGCGCCATGCGAATGCCGATTTCGCGTCGCCGTTGGACGACGGAATAGTCGAGCACCCCGTAAAAGCCGACTCCGGCGAGCAGCAGCGCGACGACCGCGAAGAACAGGCCCAGCGTGGCAAGCAGCCGCTCGCGCACCGTTTGTGCCTGAAGCATTCCTTCTTGCGAGCGAATCGTGGTGACACGGAAGCCAGGCCTCGCGCGCGATACCTCCTCCCTCAGAATCGATGCTAGCGCCAATGGGCTAGCTGATTTGTTAGAAGGTGACAAGCGCACGATGAGGCTCTCCACGTGCCACGGAAGCTGATACGGAATAAAGGCCAACGGAAGAATCGGGTCACGGACCGTCCGGTAACGCGTGTCGCCAGCCACTCCCACGATCTGAAAACGGTGTCCCCACTGCCCACCAGGCTCGGCCTCGAACGATTTGCCGATGGGGTCCTCTCCATGAAAGTATTCTCGGACGAATTCCCGATTGACGATCGCCGCTTCCGTCTCATTTACGCGTAAGTCTCTGCCCTCGATCAGGGGAATCTTCATCGTCTCGATCCATCCGGGAGAGACGATTAAGAACCTGACCGCTTCGTCTGTGGGAGGACCGCCTTGGATGGAAACACTGTTAAGCCGATAGCCGTTCCCGTCGAGCAGGGGCCAGTCGGATACAGCAGCGCTTTCGACGCCCGGCACGGATTGTAGATGTTCGGCTACTTGCTCCCACGCGGACGGCGGCTGGTCTTGCGGCGTGACAGTATAAAGAGCAAGAAGTCCATCCACGGGAAAGCCGACGGGCTGATGAGTAAGACGGTCGAAAGTGGCGACGAAGAGTCCGGAGACAAAGAGCACCAGGAAACAGAAGCCGGCCTGCACGGCGATCAGGACGTGCATCAAACGGCCGCGTGAGCGTGGATTCTCTCCCCCACGGAGCGCGCTGGCCGGCTGGACCGCGGAAGCGCGCAGCGCAGGCGCCAGGCCGAAGAGAAGCGTCACGGCGAACGTCAAAGCCAAACCGAATCCCAGAACGCGCCAATCGGCCGCCAGAGACAAACGAGCGGGATTGTCCGGAGGATTGATCCGGGCAACAACGAATGGGGCGGACTGCCACGCGACAATCCATCCGATCGCGGCAGCCATGAACGCAAGCATCACGCTTTCGACCAGGACCAACTGCATCAACCGCGCCCGGCCCGCGCCGATGGAGACGCGCAGCGCCATCTCGCGCGCACGCGCCGCCGCTTGCGCCGACAGCAGGTTCGCAACATTGGCGCACGCGATCAACAGCACCAACACGACCAAGACTCCGAGCGCAGTGAGCGCCTGGCCGTAGTTCTTCTGCATTCCGGAGACGCCCGAGGCGGCGGGCTCCATCAAGAGCGCCTGATTCTGCCGGTAGGAGAACGTTTTTCCATCTTGCTGATTGAGCGCATGAAGAACCGCGTCCAGATGGTCGTGGACCGCTCCCGGTGCAACACCCGCCGGCAAGCGCACGAAGACGCGGAACAGAGACGCGACGGAGAGGTTGACAAGGGGATGCATCATGGCCGGAACAAAGACTTCTGTTTCCGTGCCGGGCTCGGTTCCGGTGAAAGCCTTGCCCGCAACGCCGACGATGTCGAAAAGGTCGCTGCCTACGCCGTACTTGCGCGCAATGGCGACCGTGCTTGCGAGGACTTTCGGATCGCCCCGGAAGCGGCGCATCCAGTAATCGTAGGAGAGGACGGCGACCGGGTTCGCGCCCGGTTCGAGATCGTCGTCTTCGGTGAGCAAACGCCCCAACGCGGGCCGGAGTCCGAAGGAGCGGAACATCCATCCTGAGACGTATTGCACGTAGGCTTTCTCCATCTCTTGGTCGGGCCGCGGATCGGACACGTAGGTCAAATCCGTCTGTTCCGGGAAAGAGACAGCAATCAGATCGGCTTGATCCTTCATGGCTGCGCGCATTTTCCGAAAGCGCAGGTGCTCCCAGCCGTCTCCGGCTCCCGCCCTGGAGACGACGTAGAGACGCTGGGGATCGGAGATAGGCAAAGGCCGTAGGAACAGCGCTTCCATCAGCCGGAACGCGGCGGTGCAGGCTCCGATGGCCAAGCCGAGCGATAGGATCGCGGCCGCGGAGGTCGCCTTGTGTTTGTTGAGCTGACGCCAACCGAAGACGGCATCGGCGCGGAGGGAGTCGATGTAACGGATCAGCCGTTCTCCGCGAAATACTTTGGCCATGTGCGCCTAAGCTGGCCTACTCGTAAAACTCCGGCGCAATTTTACGTTTGATACCGGCCGTGTAATCGTGCTGGATCCATAACTGGGCGTTGTTCTTCTTGACGAAATCCTCGATCATCGCGCGGCTCTTGGCGGTCTGTTCCTTGTCGGAATCGAAGGATGGGATGCGCTTATAGGTGATCTCCTCGGGATAGTGATACAGATCGCCTGACAGCAGCACCGGTCCGGTCTTGGCGAGTTTCAAGAACAGCGACTGGTGGCCGGGCGTGTGGCCGGGTGTGAACTTGATCACCACCGTGCCGTCGCCGAACACGTCGTGGTCCTCGCCCTTGAGCAGGAGCGTTTTGCTCTTGGCCAGTTCGGTGAAATAGGCCGGGTCGCCGACGGCTCCCAATTTCCCCTTCGTGTCGGCGCGGGGGGCGAAAATTGCATCGCGGTCGCCTTGCTGCACGATCCAGGTGGAACCGGCGAACGCGTTGGCATTGGCTACGTGGTCGCCGTGATAGTGCGAAAGCGCCAGATAGGTGATGTCCGCAGGCGTATAGCCGATGGCGGCGAGCTGGGGCAGCAGCGGACGATCCACAGTGAACGCGCCTGCCGTCTGCGGCGTGACGCCGCTCTTGAATGCGCTGTCCGGGATTTCGCCGGTGTCCCACATCAGAGTGCCGCGGGGGTGGACGATCAGGAAGCATGGGGTGACCATATTGGACGTCGCCAGCTCGCCCGGTTTGAATCCCATCGAGTCTCCGTTTGCCACCGTGATCTTCCCGCAATCTAGAACATAGAGCCGTAGTGACTTAGGCGGTGCGGGTTTACGGGTTTGCGCGCTGGCGATGAACCACGCTGCCATACCGATCAGTGTGGCGGTGGCTAAGACAAGATTCATTTTTCGGCGGATCATGCTGGCAAGCATACCACCGCGATTGGGATTGAGGTGCGTCCGATCCCCACCGTGGCCCGCAAGGCGTATACTTGGCACAAACATGGAGGGAAGATGACCTATCGACGCCTCGGTTTCGGAGTTGGATTCACGCTTCTTTCAATGGCGCATGGACAAGTCGCGCCACGCGCGGGGTTGGCGACTACTAAATCCGTCAAGCCGACCTGGACAGTGCCCAGAGCCGTCGACGGACACCCCGATCTTCAGGGAGTCTGGGCCAACAACATCGCCACTCCGCTCGAGCGGCCGAAGGAATTGGAGGGCCGTGCGCTGCTGACGGATCAGGAAGTGGCGGCGCTCAAGCAGAAGGCGCATGAGCTGTTCGGCGGCGGAAATTCAGACGCGGCATTCGGCGATACCGTCTACAGAAGCGTGTTGGCGAACGTCACCGGCAAAACATCAGGCTTCAAAAGCGTCGACGGCGAGACAGGCGATTACAGCTCAGTATGGACGGTCGAGAGGGAATGGGAAAATCGCACCTCGCTCATTACCGACCCGGCGGATGGGCGCCTGCCCGCGATGACTCCCGAAGCGCAAAAGAGACGAGCTGCCGCGGCAGCGGCGCGGACCCGTCTGCCCACGGGGCCCGAGGATCGAGCCTTACAGGAACGTTGTATCACCTACGGCTCGCCGCAGCTGACCGCGGGTTACCAAAGTTATTCTCAGATTTTCCAGACGCCCGACGCGGTGGCCATCGAGACGGAGATGATTCACGATGTACGCATCATTCCACTGGATGGACGTCCGCATCTTCCATCCACGGTCCATCTCTGGCTCGGGGATTCGCGCGGCCATTGGGAAGGCGATACGCTGGTCGTCGATACGACCAACTACAAACCTGAGAGCTTCATGTCCTTGTCGAGCGAAAAGCTTCATGTGATCGAGCATTTCACCCGCACTGGCCCGGACAGCCTGAAATACGAAATCACGATCAACGACCCGGGAACCTGGACGAAACCATGGAGCCTGATGATCCCCTTGAAACACACTCCGGATCTGATCTACGAGTACGCCTGCCAAGAGGGCAATATCGGCCTTACAGGTATTCTCGCCGGAGCACGTGCCGAAGAGCAGGCCGCCGCCGGGGCTAAAAACCGAGGACCAAAATAAGACCAGGGCTGGCCGCGCGCAGCCCTCTCTTCCGTCCGCAGGCTTTATCCTGGGTTGGTGCCCTCCGAATTTGCATTGGATGCCTACCTCGCGCGCATCGGCTATGCTGGGCCACGCACGGCTACGCTCGACACTCTGCAGGCCGTGCACGCCCTGCATCCCGCGGCCATTCCGTTCGAGAACTTGAATCCGCTTTTGGGTTGGCCCGTGTCACTGGAAGTGCATTCCCTTCAAGCGAAACTGGTCGCCGGCGGTCGCGGCGGATGGTGCTTTGAACACAATACTCTGCTCCGTCATGGGCTGGAGGCGTTAGGATTTTCAGTCACTAGTCTGGCGGCTCGCGTCTTGTGGAATGCTTCGTCGGGCAGCCCCCTGGGTCCGCGCAGTCACATGCTGCTGCTGGTGGATGTGGGCGGCCTGATCTACCTCGCCGACGTAGGGTTCGGCGGCAACGTTCTTACCGCGCCCCTTCGCCTCCAACCGCACATCACGCAACTCACGCCCAATGAACCGCACCGCCTGTTACCGCTCGAAAACGGCTTCGTGCTCGAAGCTTCTTGGGGCGGCCAGTGGAAGCCCTTGTACCGCTTTACGCTGGAACCCCAGTTTCCGGCCGACTATGAAGTCTCCAATTGGTATTTATGCCACCACCCGGGTTCCCTTTTTCGCCAGGTGCTGATGACTGCGCGAGTGACCGCGGATGGCCGCTATGCGCTGCGCAACAACGCGCTCGCCATTCATCGGAAAAACAAAACGGAAAAGCGCATTCTGGCCGACGCCGCGGCCCTGCGCAGCTCATTGGAAAATGATTTCGCGCTCCAATTACCGGAATCGCCGGAACTGACGGCCCTGCTGGAGCGTGTCAGCCGGACGCCCGGATAAGCTAACATGCGTGCGTTCCCGTAGGGTCTCGCGTATTGTAATCTGAGAGGTCTTGGGAATACCTCGGGAAAGGGCAGTGCGAAGCATGACTCGTTTGCCGGAAAGGATCGCTCTGACCGTCTTTGCCGCCGCGGCCAGCGTGATGAACGTTTGGGGTCAATTGCCTATTCCAGTGGCCGGACCAAATCCGGTGCAAGGCGGGGCGCAGCCTGGAGCTCCGGGTACCGGCCGGGGTGGACGCGGCGGACGCGGCGCTCAGGCGGCTGCCGAACCCGTAAAGCAGGTGGTCACTCCCCTACCGGCTGCCCTCGAAGTCACCGGTCCAGGCGAGTTCTACGAGACCTTCATGGATGACCATGACGACGTAAACAAAACCGACATCCCAGCAAAAGACATATACGCGAAATTCAATTATGAGGCGAAAGAATACTTCATCTCGGGAACAACGTCCAGCGGCACGCCCTATAAGACCCGCATCGTCATTCGCAAACCCAAAGACAACACAAGATTCAACGGTCTGATTCTGGCAGAATCGATGCACCCCAGCGGAAATCCGTGGGTTTTCCATTTTACTCAGACCTACGCCATGACCACCGGGGTCATTGGGCTCGAGATCTTGACCACAACGCCCGCCGGACTCGCGGCGGCGAATCAGGCGCGCTACAAAGATCTGGTCGTGCCGAACGGAGCCGCTAACGACATCCTGGCGCAGGTAGGGGCGCTCGTCAAGTCAGACCATAAAGACAATCCTCTGAGCGGCCTGACGGTTCGAAAGATGATCCTTGCCGGTTCCTCCGCTTCGGCTGGCGTGGCCCAGAATTACCTCACCAACGCTCACACGGTGCAAAGACTGGCGGACATGAAGCCGATCTACGACGGGTTCATGCCCACCAGCGCGAACGGTCAGATTCCGGTTCTCGATGTCCCGACGATCCTGGTACCCACCATGCGGGAAACCTTCAGCGGTAATGGGACAACCCAGGCCGACAACGGGAAACTTCGCATCTACGAATTTGCCGGCATGGCCCATATCGATTCCCGCGTGGCCGGCGGCTACTACCCCGATCCCTGCAAATATCCGATCAGCAGGTATCCCATGGGAGCGGAGATGGCCGTCGCTCTCGACAAGCTTTTCGCGTGGGTGGACAAAGACGTTGCGCCTCCCCATGCCGACCGGTTCTACGTCGATTTCAATCCGGACAACAAGCCGAAGCTCGATCGGGATAAAGGCTCTCTGCTCGCACTGGATGAGTTTGGAAACGTCAGAGGCGGGATCCGCAACACCTATGTGGATGTGCCGGTCAAGAGCTTCCACGTTCCGAACGAAGGCGCCGATCCGCGGATCTCAAACCCCAATCACTTCATCGCTGCGCGCCGGATCAACGGTCAGGACCCGGACGCTCAACTGTGCGGCCTCGGGAACTTCGAAACCGCGTTGTCGAGAGATCAGCTGAAGAAGCTCTACAAGAATCCAAAGGATTACTACAACAAGGTCGCGCAGAGATACGACCAGCTGGTGAAAGAGGGCTGGGCGTTACCCGTCTACAGAGACATGGTTCTCGCCGAAGCAGCGCGCGTTACGTTCTGAAGGTCGGCCAGCTCAAAGGTCGAAGATGGACGGACCCTCATTTTTTATTTGCTGCAACCCTTCTTGGTTTCCTCAAATCCGTCGAACAAACGCCCGGCATTGGCGCCTGCCAGCGTGTCCAACCGGTGCGGCTGGCCCTTCTCGACGGTATAGCGGGCGACCGTCCCCATAGAACGCAGGAGTTCGGCTTCCTTCTTCATCTCCGGATGCCACATGTATTCGTCATTCTCGCCGACGTACATGAAAACGCACATTTTCGAAATAGCCTGGAGTTTGGCCTGGCTGGGCTCCCACATATATCCAGGGAAAGCGGTAACCGACAAAAAATACTGAGGATTCGCGGCCGCGACGTGGAATGCGGCGATTCCGCCGTTGGACGGCCCGGCGACATGGAACTTATTGTCTTGTATCTTGTAATCCGCCAGGATCATCTTTAGAAACTCCGGGAAAATGTGCGCCCCGCCCTCGAAGAACAACTGATCGTTTGGCGCTGCTGGAGCGATTATAATATAGCCCCGTTTTTCAGCCTCCGCACGGAAGTTGCGATTGAGAACACCGTCCACCGTGTTCATGGTTTGCGGACCTCCGCCGAACGCCAGGATTGCTGGATAGGTCTTCGCTGGATCGTATCCATTGGGAAGGACGACTTTATACGAAACGGTGGTCCCGGCCACCTTTTTCGTCTTCTCCAGCAGCTCGGCTTGGGCGGGCTGGGTTGCGAATGCAGCAACGACCGCGGCCGCGGAAAATAGCAGTATCCATTTGGATCCGGGCTGTTTCATTTAAAAAGCCTCCATGGGCCTAGACGGCAACATCGATTTTATCTAACGATTCCATTTTGAGTTATTCGTAGCGCAAG
>Ga0207667_10000800_pt1 | contig 40825 bp, 32 predicted proteins | sample KBSCornC52_FD_184301 | JGI IMG/M metagenome (GOLD analysis project Ga0207667, IMG submission 184301) | Corn rhizosphere microbial communities from Kellogg Biological Station, Michigan, USA - KBS Corn C5-2 (SPAdes) (version 2) | ecosystem: Host-associated > Plants > Roots > Rhizosphere > Soil ...
CCGTGTTCACCATCATGGCCGCCCTATCTCTCGCGTTGGGAATCGGAGCCAATACGGCGATCTATAGCTTCCTCGATGCGCTTTTGCTGCGTTCCCTACCTGTCTTCGAACCGCAAAGATTGGCAGTGCTCAACTGGCACAACAGATGGGATCACGACACGGTCTTCCACGGAGGCAGCGGCAATGTTTATGACGATGCCAAGTACGGCTTCACCGCGCGGATCTTCCCATACCCGGCTCTTGAGGACTTTGAGAAATCGCAAACAGTTTTCTCCAGCTTGTTCGCCTATCTGCCGACGCGCAATCTGAATCTGACGATTCACGGCCAGGCCGAGATCGACGCGGGTCAGTACGTTTCGGGCGACTATTTTCGCGGGCTCGGGCTCAATCCGGCCGCCGGGAGGTTCTTGACTCCCCAGGATGACCGAGCCGGAGCACCCCCCGTACTCGTGTCCAGCTTTGGCTTCAGCCGGGCGCGTTTCGGGAGCGCAACGGCCGCCGTCGGACAATCCATCCTGGTCAACAATATTCCATTCACCGTGATTGGCGTGGCGCCGCCGGACTTTTTCGGAGTCGATCCAGCCGTTGCAGCCGAATTCTACATTCCCATTCACACGAATTTGCTGGTAGATCCGAATCGGTTTGGGGAAGCCAGACGCAGGTATCTCAACGGGAACGACTACTGGATCGAATTGATGGGGCGGTTGCGGCCAGGTGTCTCCATGACCCAGGCCCAGAGCCAGCTTGCGATCATTTTCCATACGTGGGCCGAAACCACCGCAACCACGGACGCCGAGCGCACACAACTGCCGGAGTTGCATCTGACCAACGGGGGCAACGGCATCGATACGTTGCGGCGGAAGTATTCACAACCGTTTTACCTTCTGTTTGCCATGGTGGGCTTCGTTTTGGCCGTCGCCTGCGCCAACATCGCGAACCTTCTGCTAGCCCGGGCAAGCGCGCGACGGCGCGAGATCGCGGTGCGCGTTGGATTGGGCGCCGGTCGCTGGCGGATCATTCGGCAGTTGCTTACCGAAAGCGTAGTTTTGGCTCTTCTGGGCGGTGTTCTCGGGGTTCTTTTCGCGCTCGGAGGAGTTGGCTTTCTAACGGCGCGTCTTGCCAATAGCGGCCAGGGTTTCCCCCTTCGGGCCGACCTGAACTGGCACGTATTCGGGATCGCCCTGGCACTCTCCGTCGGCACTGGTCTGCTGTTCGGTCTGGCTCCAGCCCTTCAGGCGATACGCGTCGACGTGGTGCCTGCTCTCAAGGGAGGTCGAGGGGGAGAGCGGCGGCGGCGTTTTGTTCCATTCAGGCTTAGCCACGCGCTGGTGATAGCGCAGATCGGGCTATCCATGCTCCTGTTGGCGGGCGCCGGCTTGTTCGTGCGAACGCTGTCGAATCTGCGAGCTGTGAACCTCGGCTTCAATCGTGAAAATGTTCTGCTCTTCAAGCTGAACGCGCGCCAGGCGGGCCATCGCGATCCGGAGATGACCAGGTTCTATGGGGATTTGCAGCAACGTTTCTCCGGAATCCCCGGAGTGCGAAATGCCACGCTCTCGAATTCGCCGCTGGTAGGAGAGGGCACGTGGAACGCGCCGGTGGTGCCACTCGGCAAACCCGCGCCGGAACGCGCACCTAACGGGCACGGAAGTTTCGGGAGCACCCTGGGTACCCACATACTCACGGTTGGACCGGAGTTTTTCACCACGATGCAGATTCCGCTGGTCGCCGGACGCGAATTCGATGAACGGGATCGCGGAGACTCTGTACCAGTCGCGATCGTAAATGAAGCCTGGGCCAGAGTGAATCTAGGTAATGAAAATCCATTGGGGCAGACTATCGTGCTCGATCCTGATAGTAAGACGCCGCTGAAGATGGAGGTAATCGGGGTCGCCAAGAATGCGAGGTATGGGGATTTGAAGAGCGAATATCCGGCGGTTGTGTATATGGCCTTTTTGCAAAATCTCTATCGCCCACCGGAGGAGGCGACCTATGCCCTCCGTTCCTCCGGAGATCCGTTGGCTTTGGCGGCAGCGGTTCGTGAGATTGTCCACCAAGCTGACCCACGCTTACCCGTCACGGGCATGAAGACGCAATCGGCCATGGTCGATGAAACGATGTCCGCTGAAATGATGTTCGCTACGTTGTGCACGGGCTTCGCCCTTCTTGCGCTGACGATCGCCTGCGTCGGGCTATACGGCACGATTGCCTATACCGTTGCAAGACGCACCAGCGAAATTGGCATCCGGGTGGCGCTAGGTGCTAGGCGGACACAAGTGTTGTGGCTGGTCATGCGGCAAGTGGCTACGATGGCGTCGATCGGTATGGTCCTGGGAGTTCTCGCGGCCTTCGGACTCTCCCGGCTCATCGCATCCCTACTCTACGGCGTCCAGGCGAATGATCCCATGACGATCGGTATCGCGATGGGAACGCTGCTGGTTGCCGTCGCGGCTGCGAGTTATCTCCCGGCCAGAGGAGCGGCGCGGATCGAACCCATGGTCGCTCTCAGACAGGAATGATCGGGCATGTTAGTACGCACACTGAGGCTCGGAATGTAGGAACCCGGAAACCACTACGTAGCAGGTGAGGTGAAGACGGTGTGCGCAGTATCCGCGGCCGAGTGGTCAGGAACTCCGAAGGCTTACTTTTTCGCGGCTCTCTCTTGGGCGCGGGCGCCAGCCAGGATGCCCACCATTCCATAGTTCCCTTCATGACAGGCGGAATCGAAGATCATGTGACGATGATCGGCGGTCTTGCCCATCTCAATAAGAACGGTCCAGGGCTTGGTCCATGTCTTGGGATCGATGAAGGTGATTTCGCGCCGCAAATCGTTGGGGCCGACGCGCGTGAGGCGTTCGATCATCTTATACGTCTCAATGTTGGATCCACGAAAGCCCTGGGAGAAATTCGTGGTTTCGATGACCAGCGTGTTCCCTTCCCAGTGGCCGCGCGAATCCCCCAGATAGAACTTGGCGCTGGCAGGAGCGTGCGGACGTCCGTCCATAAAGATGGTGCGGTTGCCTCCACCGGCGTGATCGTCTTCCATGTAGATGCCCATGGATTTGGGAGACTGCACGATCTGCATCACTGTCCCCTGGGCGAAGGCGGTATTGAGAGGGAGGAACGGCATCGGAACGCCGAGACAACGCGGCGATTGCGCGATAAACTCCGGATTGTCGTTCTGGCCGGCCGGGGCTGCCGGACCACGCCCGCCGCGGCCTGCTCCGGGGCCAAATTGGCCTCGGCCGGCGCCCTGCGCACCCGCGACCAACGGAGGAATCCTGCCATCCGGCGGATCGATGATCATCGAGGTCCGCTTGCCGGTCTTGAGGATCGAGTTGAAGACAGCATTGTAGGCGCCGGTCACGTCCTGGACGCCGGATGAGCGGGCGTTGCGTCCGGGATCTAAACCTTTCTTTTTATCCGAGGCCGCCACTTCCGCGTCGGTCAGGAATTCCTTGCCGGCGTTCGCCGCGGAGCGTTCCAGGGGAACATCAGCCATCACGAACCAGGTGCCCTGCAGGTCGGGATCGCCCCACGCTGTTCGAAGCGTGGTTCCCGCCTTAGCGCTTGCCGTCGATCTGGCGGCTACCTTGGATTTGGACGGCGATTTAGACTTGGATGTGGTGGCCGGAGTCTGGCCGGTCACGGAAATCGCAGCTAGCGCGATACCCGCCACTATCGCCGGTGATAGCAGATATCCTTGACGCATCGAAAATAGGCGCACCGAAGACATCTTCATCGATTTCACACGTCTTACGCTTCCGAGATCGAGGATAGCACCGCTGAAACCGACCGTCAATGTTGCCGACATGCGCTCCGGGATGCGCTTATGATAGATAGAGAACCGCGATATGCAGGATCAGAGCAGGGAGGTTTAGCACATGCGATATTGGGGCAAGCGTTTCGCCATCGCGGTAACTACGGCGGCTGTGATGGCCGGTCTTATCTCGCTGGTTACGGAAACGGCGGCGCCAGTCTCGGCCGCGGGCCAGGAGACTCTGCCGCGCCTTGCCGGCAAGCCCGACTTCAACGGAATTTGGGAGGCCAACAATACCGCGAATTGGGATCTTCAGACGCACCAGGCGCGTCCGATGGTGGCGCAACCGGGCTTAACGCCGGGCTCCGAAGTTCTGGCGGCTCCGGTGGTGGCACTGGGTTCCATCGGCTGGGTTCCGGGAGGGCTCGGAGTGGTGGAAGGCGAGGAGATTCCTTACCAGCCGTGGGCCGCGGCGAGAAAAAAAGAGAATCTGGAACACTGGCTGGATCGTGATCCGGAAATCAAGTGCTTTCAGCCCGGGGTGCCGCGCGCGATGTACATGCCGTACCCGTTTCAGATCATCCAAAGCGCGACCAAGGTCCAGATGGTATTCGAATTCGCGGATGCCCAGCGCACAATTCACCTGAACAAGATGGATGAGTATCCGAATGTGCTGTACATGGGGTACTCGGTCGGCCATTGGGATGGAGATACGCTGGTGGTGGACGTTTCGGACTTCACGGACGCGACGTGGTTTGACCGGTCCGGAAATTTCCACAGCGACGCCCTACACGTGACCGAGCGCTACACTCCCATGGGCCATGATGCCATTCGCTACGAAGCCACCATCGAGGATCCGAAAGTATTTACGCGTCCCTGGAAGATCAGCATGCCGCTTTATCGCCGGCTGGAGGCGAACGCCCAACTCACCGATTTCCGCTGCGTGGAGATGGTGGAGGAAACGATGTACGGGCATCTTCGCAAAGAGCAGCTGGTAAAGCATTGGGCGGGCAAAACGATGGACGTGGATATCACTCGCAAGATCCCACCGGGGGACGAAGTCTACGAGCGCTACATTTCGGGCAACCCGCCCAGCAAGTGAAATCGGCAGGTTGTGCGATCCTAAGGAATTGGAGGTCAAGGTTGTGCGAAACAAGTTAACCGCGGGCGCCGTGATCTTTTCCGGTATGATTCTGTTGGCGCCCATGCCGGCGTGGGCGCACCATGCGTTTGCCGCGGAGTTTGACGCGAACAAGCCTGTTAAGTTCGAGGATGCCACGGTCACGAAGGTGGAACTGATCAACCCTCATAGCTGGATCCATGTCGATGTGAAGACGCCGGACGGCAAGGTGGAAAACTGGGCCATCGAAGCGGGAAGCCCGAACATTCTGCTAAGGCGGGGCATCACCAGGAATACGGTGAAGCAGGGCGACAAGATTGTCATCGAAGGCTACCAGTCGAAAGACGGCTCGCACCGGGCCAACGGCAGGGATCTGACGCTGCCGAACGGGCAACATTTGTTCCTGGGATCCTCCGGTAATGGCGAAGGGGCTCCCTACGAAGTGCCGCGTCCCGGCGTGGACACAAAGAAGTAGCCTGGCTCTCGCCGGCTCGCTCCCTCGATTCTATTGAACGCGCCCAACCCAAGCGCACGGCTTTGGGTATGTCTTCGCGCGAGTCTGGAGAGACGCACCGCCATTATCGCGTACAATCGCGATTCATGATAGATTTCAATCGGGTGCGCTGGTTCGGATTCCGGTAGCGGCAACCCGCCGCGAGGCAGCCAAGCCCCATGCCAGAAACCTCCGATTCGCCGACGCCACCCGCAAAATCCAACTGGCGGCAGATGGTCGAGCTGTTGCGACCCCATTGGAAGGCGATGAGCTTGGCCATGGTGGCAGTGCTCGGCGAAACCATCACCGATTTGCTGGAACCCTGGCCGCTGAAAGTCATCGTCGACAACGTGCTTCAGTCAAAGCCTTTGCCGGCGTTGCTTACGGGGATTGTAAGTCATCTTGGGCAGAATAAACTGGCGGTGCTGAACTTCGCCGTCCTGGCGGTGGCGGTGATCGCGGTGGTAGGCGCGATCAGCTCTTATACGGAAAAATTCCTTACCACCAGCGTCGGCCAATGGGTGATGCACGATCTGCGACGCACGCTGTACCAACATATCCACCATCTCTCTTTAGCGGAACATGATGAAAAAAGGACTGGAGACCTGATCAGCCGGGTCACCAGCGACATTGAGGCGGTTCAGGACTTCATCACTTCGGCACTGCTGGGAATGCTGGTGAATGCGCTCACGTTGGCGGGCATGGTCGCCGTGATGTTTTACTACAACTGGCGATTTGCGTTGATCTCGCTCTCCATCGCGCCGGCGTTATTTCTGGTGGTGTGGATCTTCACCAAGCGGATCAAGAAGGCCTCGCGCGCCATGCGGCAGAAGGAGGGCGAGCTGGCAAACATCGTCCAGGAGGTGTTCACCTCCATCCGCGTGGTCAAGGCTTTCGCCCGTGAGGACTACGAACAGGAGCGCTTCGAAAAGCAGAGCCTGGAAAACGTGGACACCGCGCTGCAGGCCCGGTCCATCAAAGCCAAACTGTCTCCCATGGTAGAGGTGCTGGCGGCGGTGGGCACCTGCCTGGTTCTGGGATACGGCGCGCGGCTGGCGCTGGCCGGCCAGCTTAGCGTAGGCGACCTGATTATCTTCCTGGCCTATTTGGGCAAGATGTACAAGCCCATGCGGGACCTCTCCAAGATGGGGGATACCGTTTCCAAGGCGACGGTCAGCTACGAACGCATTCAGGAAGTGCTGAACGTCGTCAGCCGTGTGCGTGATCTGCCTCGGGCGCGGCGCGCCCCGCGATTCAAAGGCAAAATCGAATTCGATCGCGTCAGTTTCAGCTATACTCCGGATCGTCCCATTTTGAACGACTTGAGTTTCGAGATTGAGCCGGGGCAGGTGGCCGCCTTCGTTGGTCCCAGCGGAGCCGGCAAGTCGACCATCATCAGCCTGATTCCGCGCTTTTACGATCCGAATTCCGGCCAAGTGAAAATAGACGGCTCAGAGATTCGCCGGTACACTCTTCAATCTCTTCGTGAACAGATGAGTTTTGTGCTGCAGGATACGGTACTATTTCGCGTACCTATCTGGCAGAATATCGCGTATGGCAAACCGGAAGCCCAGCGCGCGGAGATTATCCGCGCCGCGGAGCTAGCCAACGCTCATGAATTCATCGAGAAGATGCCGGAAGGGTATGACACGATGGTGGGGGAACGGGGCGTGTCGCTTTCCGGCGGCCAGCGCCAGCGTATCGCCATCGCCCGAGCGGTGATCCGGAACACGCCGATCCTGCTGCTGGATGAGCCGACTTCAGGTCTCGACGCCGAGTCGGAACAAGCGGTTTTTGAGGCGCTGGGCCGCCTGATGGAAGGCAAAACCTGTATCGTGATTGCCCACCATCTGGCAACCATTCAGAAAGCAAATATTATTTTCGTAGTGAAGGACTTTCAAATAGCCGAACGCGGCACTCACGCGGAGCTGCTTGCGGCCGGTGGACTGTATTCCGAACTCTACGAACTACAGCAAGGGAGTGCGGAACCAGCGGGTGACCCGACGCCGCCCGTGGTCATAGCCGATTCAAATCCCTGATGCGCCGCTGGACTACCTTGGCGAAACCATCCACTTCCGCCGGCGAGTAACCGCCTGCCCGGAAACAGTCGCGAATCTGCTCCAGCGAGAGCTGCCCGAGCAACTGGCCCAGCCATCTGGCATGCGTGCGCGGAATATGTTTGGCAACATCCTGCATCTTGGTGCGGGTGACATAGTTGGGGACATCCAACGCGGTAAGGAAGAAAGGACGGCTGCTCAAGTAGAAGTCCACTTCTTCGGACTTTACCTTTTGAATGAACTTGGTTCGACGATAGTCCCGCAGGTTGTCCTTCGACCGGACCAGGGGATTGCCCGTCCGGCCAAAAGTCGCACCCAGGTCGCTGACGATGTAGCGAGGCTTTCCATTTTCCTGGTCGTAGATGGCATTGTTGACCTCTTTGAGATCCCAGTTATTCATGAGCGCCATCATGATCTTCAAACCGCTCAGGTCTCTGGTTCCTTCGAAGGGATTCTTGAACCAGCTCCAGTTTCCGGCTTTCTTCTGCCCCGTTACTTTCCGTTCCAGGCGGACGCCGTGGACGATACCGCCTTTTGAGACAAGCTCGTGTCCCCGGTCAAGCCTGGGCATCTTTCCCACTCGCAGCTCGGGCAAGTAGTAGTCTTCGTCGGTAAAGTAACCCGCCGCATACATCAGGCGCGTGGCGGCCGTTTCAGACTTGGTTTCTTCCCCGAGTTTGGCTGTCCAGTGGACGCCTTGCTCGTCGACGATTTCAAACTTGGGAGAGCTACCTTCCGTGTCCTCTGCGACGAAAGTGAACTTCCCGGCCGGCAGGTGCTCTTTCCCACCCGGCCCATAAAAGAGATTGAGCGAGGCGATCTTATCCTGATTCTGCCGCAAGCCTCCGGTCCGAACCGCAGGGGTCGCGGCCGCCTCAGTGGAAACCCGAACTTTGGGCGCCCGATTCGCGCAGCCGGCGACGGAGAAGGCGGACAGGATCACGATGCCCAAAACGTCGAAGCGTTCGCGTCTCGGGCTCAAGATGGCGCGCATACGGGTAGACCGGCTTCTAGAAGCGGTTCAAGTCCTTGATTCGCTCCTTGACCGCCGCGGCGTATGCTTCCACTTCTTCCGGCGAGTATGCAGCGGCTCGAAAACAATCGCGAAGCTGCTCATCCGAGAGCCGCTCGAGCAGCTTGCCGAGCCACCTGGCGTGCGCCACCGGAATATCTTTCACAATGTCTTGCATGTGGGTGCGGGAGGCATAGTTGGGAACATCAATCGCAGTAACAAACAGCGGCCGGCTGCTCAAGACGAAGTCCACGTGTTCCGCGGACACCTTTTGAATGAACTTCGAATCGCTATAGTCGCTCACATCGCTCTTAGACCGGGTAGCGGGATTTCCCGTCTCGCCAAAACTCGCGCCGAGATCGCTGACCACATAGCGAGTTCCTTCGCCGCTCTTTTCCTGATAGATGGCATTGTTGATCTCTTTCAAATCCCAATTGTTGATGAGCGCCATCATGACTTTCAATCCGCTGAGTTCTTTTGTTCCTGTGAAGGGATTTTTGAACCAGCTCCAATTTCCGCTTTTCTTTTGCCCTTTGATGCTGCGCTCCAGCCTGACACCGCGCACGACGCCGTCAGCAGATACAAAGTCCTGGCCGCGGGAGAGTTTGGCCATGTTGTCCACGCGTATCTCTGGCAAGTAGTAGTCCTCGTCGGTAAAGTAACCCGCTGCCCACACCAAGCGGCTCGCCGCGGTTTCGGACTTGGTCTCTTCACCGAGTTTGACCTTCCAGTGGATGCCTTGCTGGTCGACGATTTCGAACTTAGGTGCGGTACCCTGCTTGTCCTCTTTGACAAATGTGAACTTCCCGGCGGGCTGATGTTCCTTGCCGCCGGCCCCATAGAGCAGATTGAGCGATTCGATGTTGCCCCGATCGCGCCACAAAGACGCAGCTCCGGAAGGCAGGCTATCGGGCGCCTGGTAGGCGGCGGCGGGGAGGGCAAAGGCCAGGGCGCTGAGAATGCAAAAGGGGCTAAGGAGTTTGTTCTTCATTGTGGAATTCCTGACAGGTTAGAGGCACGTCCGTGCCCGTTTGAATTGCATCCGCGGCCCGGTGTGCGAGTTGCGCGGGGGGAGGCTATGAAATCTGATCCGACCGCATTCGGTCAGGTGACCTCGGATGGTCACCTCCGCAATGGCAAGTGGCCTGGGGTTCGTACTTGCACGCGGGTCGAGCGTCAACCCGCGGGGTTGGGATGACTGGCCCGCCACGTGCTGTCCTGAGCATGAAGGGATACCGTTTGAAACTGCTGGTTCAACCGCGCGATGGCGTAGCGCCTCTTCTTTCGGCCATCAAGAGCGCCAAGAAGAATATTGACATTCTCATCTTCCGAATGGACTGGAAGGAGCTTGAGACTGCCTTAAAAGTAGCCTCGCGTCAAGGCATTGCCGTACGCGCGCTGATCGCCCACACCAACCGGGGTGGCGAGTCGAGGCTGCGCAGCCTGGAGACGCGCTTTCTGGAGGCTGGCATCACGGTGGGGCGCACAGCGGATGACTTGATTCGCTACCACGGCAAGATGATGATTATCGACCGGCGGACTTTATTGCTTCTGTCATTCAATTTCGTCCACATCGATATCGACCACAGTCGTGGTTTTGGAATCGTCACCAAGGGCGGCAAGATCGTTCAAGAGGCGCTGAAGTTATTCGAGTCGGATCTCAACCGCAAGACGTACACGTCCGGTCTCAACGCGTTTGTCGTCAGTCCTGCGAATGCGCGCAAGCAGCTCTCCGCGTTCATCAAACAAGCCCGCAAACAGCTGCTGATCTATGACCCCAAGATCGCCGACCGGCAGATTCTGCGTCTGCTCGCGGACCATGCCAAGGCGGGTCTGGACGTCAAGATTATCGGGAGCACCGCGGCTAAAAACGCGAACCTGCCAGTGGCGCCCCTGAGCAGCATGCGTTTGCACACCCGGACGATTATCCGGGACGGCAGCCAGGCTTTCGTGGGCAGCCAGAGCCTGCGACAGGCGGAGTTGGATCTGCGGCGCGAAATCGGCATCATCGTTCGGGATCAGAAGGTGGTGAACGCGTTGGTCGCGACCTTCGAAGAAGACTGGGCATCCACGGGATTTGACGAAGCTCATGACGCGGCGAAAACAAGCGCTGCGGCGGAAAGCCCTAAACCAACAGCCAAGGTCACCAGGGCTCTAGCCAAAGAGATGCCGCCACTGAAGACGGCCTTCAAGAAAGCCATTAAGCAGGCGGTTGCAAAAGCCGGCAAGGATGCGCTGGGCAATTCGGAGTTGAAATCGACGGTGAAGCACGCCGTCAAGACAGCCGTCCGAGAGGCCGTCGAGGAAATGGGCAGGGAGGCCCGCTGACGGATGCGCCGGCCCTTGCGCACCACCGTTTTCGCAGTCGTGCTGGCGGGGGCGCTCCGAATTCCTGCCACGGCGGCGCCTCCCCAGATCTCGCCGGGCGGCCCCGAGCCCCGGATGTTCCAGGAATTCACACGGCTGGTGCAAGAGTACGTCAAACTGCGAAAAGCGCTGCCGCGGGAACGCATCACCAAACGTCAGGACGAGATCGTCGATCGCCGCCATACGCTCGCGCAAGCCATCCACGAGGCGCGCGCCGGCGCCAAGCAGGGCGACATCTTTACCCCTGATATCAGCGAACAGTTCCTCAAGATCATCCGCAGCACGCTGCAGGGATCTGCCAACGCCCGCAAAACCATACGCCAGGGGGAACCCGTGGCAAGCTTGCGGCTGAGCGTAAATGGCGCTTATCCTGAGCATCTGCCGCTGACCACGGTTCCTCCTACTCTGCTTCTCCGCCTGCCCCAGTTACCAGAGCGGATAGCATACCGGATCGTCGGCCACGATTTCGTCCTGCAAGACACGGAAGCCAGGCTGGTCATCGATTTCATACCCGGCGCCTTTCCTTAATCTCTTACCCAGAAAGAAATGATGCCGAGGCTAATCGTACTTTTCGTTCTTTTCCTGAGTCCATTGAGCTGGTCCTTGCAGGCGCAGGATGTCACTCTGCCCATCCATGCCGGCTCGGTTCGGTTCGCCGCCATCGGGGATATGGGTACGGGCGCTCCTCCGCAATACGACGTCGCGCAACGCATGCTGCAGTTTCATGAGAAGTTTCCTTTCACCTTTGTGATCATGCTGGGCGACAACATCTACGGGGGCAAGAGTCCGGACGACTTTTTGAAGAAGTTCGAAATCCCCTACAAACCGCTGCTCGATACCGGTGTACAGTTCTACGCGGCGTTGGGTAACCACGACGATCCGAACGAGCGTTTCTACAAATTTTTCAACATGAACGGGCAGTCGTACTATTCCTTCAAAAAGGGCAATGTCCACTTCTACGCTCTGGACAGCGATTACCTGGACCCTAAGCAGCTCGCCTGGCTCGAGAAAGAGCTTGCAGATGCGGGATCAACGGATTGGAAGATCTGCTATTTTCATCATCCCTTGTATTCATCCGGAGCGTTTCACGGCTCTTCAACGGAGTTACGTACGATTCTGGAACCGCTCTTCGTGAAATACGGCGTTCAAGTCGTGTTGTCGGGACACGAGCACGTCTATGAGCGGGTTAAGCCGCAAAAAGGAATCTACTACTTCACGGAAGGCGCCTCCGGCGAGCTGCGAGCCAACAATCTGAAGAAAACGGATTTAACAGCAGTAGGGTACGACAAGGACCGGTCTTTCCTCTCGATTGAGATCAGCGGTGACGATCTATATTTTCAGGCCGTTTCACGAACCGGCGTGACGGTCGACTCAGGCACCATCCGGCGGCCCTTGGCGATTCAGGCCGCAGCACCATAAACCTGCTGGCCGGTCCCGTTACTGGCTGCGGCGCATATCGGCGGACGTGCCGCCGGCCGCGGGAATGTAGCACTTTTGCGTGTAATCGATCACCATGCGGTTGGCATTGAAGCGCCAGCCGAGCGTGCGAATGGTGCGTTTCATACGCTTGATCCAGTTGCGCGGCAGGCCGTCGCGGTCGCGCTGGTAGTACAGTGGAACCACCAGTTCAAGAAGCACGCGATACAGATCGTCCCCGTCTCGCGTATCGTGAACGTGCATGTTGGAATGCGTCCGGCCCGTCCCGATCGCGAAGCCGTTGAGGCTGTCGTACGCTTCGGCCCACCAGCCGTCGAGAACCGAAAGATTCAACCCGCCGTTGAGGACCACTTTCTGTCCGCTGGTACCGGACGCTTCCAGCGGGCGCCGGGGATTGTTCAGCCACACGTCAACGCCTTGTACGAAGAACCGGCCTACGTTGATGTCATAGTCTTCCACGAAGACGAAGCGCTCGCCGACCTCCGGATCGCGCGTCAGCTCTGCAATCTGTTGCAGGATTCGCTTTCCCGGCTCGTCTTTCGGATGCGCCTTGCCGGCGAAGACGAACTGCACCGGACGGTTGGGGTTATTCACCATGGAGGCCAGCTTTTCCATATCCGCGAGAATCAGGTTGGCCCTCTTGTAGGTGGCGAAGCGGCGGGCGAAACCGATGGTCAGCACGTCAGGACTCAAAATCCGGCTGAGCCTGCGGAGCATTTCTTCGGATTCTCCCCGGCGCTCGGCTTGTTCTATCGCGCGTCGCCGCACGAATTCCAGGAGCCGCGCTTTCAGGCCGAGATGCGTTTCCCAGAGCTCGCCATCATCGACATTTTCGATGCTTTCCCAAATGCGCGACTCCCCGCTGTGTTCGTGCCAGCCCGAGCCGAGATGACGGTCGTACAGGCGGAACATTTGAGGAGCCAGCCAGGTGGGAACGTGGACGCCGTTGGTGATGTGACCGATGGGAACCGTATCCTCGGTCTTATCGGGGAACAGCCCGGTCCACATGGCGCGTGAGACCTCGCCATGCAGCGCCGAGACGGCGTTCGCGCGCCGCGCCAGTCTCAGGCCAAGCACCGTCATGCAGAACATTTCTTCCGGATTGCCGGGGTACTCCTGACCGAGTCCCATGAGGCTCTCATGCGATAAGCCCAGCGCGTCGCGAAGGGGGCCGAGATGTTCTTCGATCAATCCCCGGTCGAACCGGTCGTGTCCCGCGGGCACGGGCGTATGGGTGGTGAAGGCCACTTCGCGCGATACACGGGGCACCGCTTGATGGAAGCCCACGCCTTCTTCTTCCATCCGGCTGCGGATGGCTTCGAGCACCGCGAACCCGCTATGCCCTTCATTGAGGTGCAGGACGCCGGGAGTGATGCCCATGGCCTTTAAAGCACGAAAGCCGCCTACCCCCAGCAGCAACTCCTGGCGGATGCGAATCCGTCCGTCGCCGCCATAGAGGCGCGAGGTAAGCTCCCGGTCTTCCGGCGCGTTTCCTTCGACGTTCGAATCCAGGAGCAGCAAATCGCAGCGTCCCACTTTGAGGCGCCAAACTTTTGCCCGGATGCTCCCGCTGCGTGTCTGGATCTGCACATTCACCGGCTGGCCACTGGTCCCGATGGCGAGTTCCATGGGCAACTGGTTCAAATCAGTCTGAAGATATTCTTCCTGTTGCCAGCTGTTTTTGTCCAAGCGCTGGCGGAAATAGCCCTGGCCATAGAACAGCCCGATTCCAATGAGAGGAATATCCAAATCCGAAGCGCTCTTGATGTGATCGCCGGCGAGAACGCCCAAGCCGCCGGAGTATACCGGAAGCGATTCATGGATTCCGAACTCCGCCGAAAAGTACGCCACGGGATGGGGGCGCAGAACACCGGCATGCGTCGCGCCCCAGGTCCGATCCGACTGCAAGTACTCCTGCTGACGGCGATAGGCGTAGTTGATCCGGCCATGCAGCACCAGCTCGCTGGCCCGGCGTTCGAGTGTGGCCAGCGGTATCTCGTTCAGCAGCGCGACGGGATTGTGATTCAATTGCCGCCAGCGCGCGGGGTCTAGAGCGCGAAACAAGCTGGTGGATTCGTGGTCCCAGCTCCACCACAGATTGCGGGCCAGGGACCACAGCCTCTCTTGCGCCGGAGCGATGAACCGATCGAGGGTTCGCGCCTGGCTGACCACTGGGGCGACCTGCCCCGCGGCGTCCACCAGCATCCGGATCTCGTCTTCGCGGAATATCCTCGATTCGATCGTCTGGACTACCAGAACACCTTGCAGAACTCCTTGATCGATCAGCGGGACGCCTAAGAAGGATTTGTATGCATCCTCTCCTGCTTCGCGGAAATACTTGAAGCGTGGGTGACGTTCCACTTCCTCCACGGCGATCGGCCGAACCTGCTCGGCTACCAGGCCTGCCAAGCCCTCCTGGGTCGCCATACGCAGAGTGCCGATGCATTCAGGGCGCAGCCCTAGAGTTGCTGCCAGCACCAGGTTAGCCCGGTCCGGCTCCAGCAAATACGCGGAGCAAACATCGGTCTGAAATCGCCGTGCGATCAGCGCCACCACGTTCATCAGGGTTTCCCCGGGCTTCCCTCCTTCGCGCGTGAGGTTGCCGATTTCCTCCAGAGTCAAAACGTAGTTTGCTTCGCGCACCATTGCCGAGCTTGCCCATTTCCTGCATTCCTCGTCGTCCGTAATTAGTCTACGTGTCTTTCATAACAACGAGGCTGAGTGCGACGGCCCGGCTGCGGCGGATCCTGGCCGTCCCTTCAGTTTAAGGCATCTGGGTGTGATTCGGATCGGCCCCCGATGGCGGCGACGCGCTTGGATTCCAACTACTGCCAGCCGCCGCCAAGAGCCTTGTAGAGCTGCACTACGCTGTTCAGTTCGTTCAGCCTGATCTGCGAAAGCGCCAACTCCGCCTGAAACAGATCGCGATCGGAGTCCAGGGCGTTGAGAAGCGTGTCCACGCCGCCGCGGTAGCGGACATAGGCGAGGTTGGTTCGATCCTGAAGCGCGGCCACCAGCAGTTCCTGCTGCTCCCTGCTTTCCCGGACTCGCTGATGCGCGATCAGGGCATTGGAGACTTCGGTAAAAGCAGTTTGAATGGACTTCTGGTATTGGATCAAGGCGCTATCGCGCTGAGCCTGCGAAAGCTGTACTTCCGATTTGAGGCGTCCGCCGATATAGATAGGCTGCACCACCTGCGGCGTGAAGTTCCAGATGCCGCTCGGCCCGGCGAACAAGCTGGATAATTGCGTGCCCTGGCCGCCCAGGAATCCGGAGAGGCTGATTTGCGGAAAGTACGCAGCCCTGGCCACGCCAATCTCGGCATTGGCCGCGATCAAGTTTTGTTCGGCCGCGCGGATGTCCGGCCGGCGCTCGAGCAAAGCCGACGGAAGCCCTGCCGGAACCTCCGGAGGCATCTCCTGCTCGGTGAGGCTTCGGCCCCGCAGAACCTGGCCTGGATTTTCGCCCAGCAAGAGGCTGATCTGATTCTCGGTCTGCTCGATTTGTTGCTGCAAGGCTGGAATCGTCTCGGACGCGGTGTACACCAGCTGCTCGCCCTGGCGCAGGTCGAGAAGAGTGGCGACGCCTCCGGCCTGGCGGTTCTTAATGAGGCCGAGAGACTCCTGGCGGGTGGCCAGTGTGCGGCGCGAAATGTCCAGTTGATAGTCCAGTTCGCGCAGACTGAAATAGGCGCTGGCAACCTCGCTGACCAAGGTGGTCATGACGGCTTTGCGGTTCTCTTCCGCGCTCAGCAGATTGGCGCGAGAGGCCTCGGTAGCGCGCCGCAGCCGTCCCCAGATATCGACTTCGTAGGAGAGCAAGTTGAGCGTGGCGCCTCCGAAAGTACGGGCCTGCGAGCGCACGAACGATTCCGGCAGAGGGGTCTGCCCATTCCGCGAAAGCCGAGTTGTCGCGATGTCCGCGGCGGCACCCACGCCCGGCAACTGATCGGAGCGCGTAATGCCCAACTGTGCTCTGGCCGCCTCTACGCGCGCGGCTGCATCGCGCAAATCATAGTTTTGCGCCAGAGCCGTCCGCTCCAGTTCCTGCAGCTTCTCGTCCCTGAAAACCTCAAACCATTTCAGGTCGCCCAGGGATGTTGAATCGGCCGAAGGCGTGGTTCCTTCCGGCGCGCGGAAGCCGCTGGGAGCAGGAATCGCAGGCCGCTGATAGTTCGGCCCCACGGTGCAGCCGGCGAGCAGCGCCGCGGCGATGACTGGCGCGATGGACAGTTTCGCCATGCTTAGTCTCCCTGCACCGGCGCGGGTGCTGGTTGCGTGATGGCGGGAGCCTGGTTGGTGGCGCCGGACACCTTCTCCACCGCGTAGAAGATCGCCGGAATAAAGAAGATGCCGATCACACTGGCGGCCAGCATGCCTCCGATCACGGTGGTGCCCATGATCTGGCGGGCGACGGATCCCGCGCCGGATGCCATCCACAACGGCACGCAGCCGAGAATAAATGCGAAGGACGTCATCAGAATCGGCCGCAGCCGGAGCCGGGCCCCTTCGAGCGCCGCATCCACCAGATTCTTGCCTTTTTCAAACTCATCTTTGGCGAACTCGACAATCAAGATGGCGTTCTTGGCCGCCAGGCCGATCAGCATCACCAGGCCGATCTGTGAGTACACGTCGCTTTCGATCTGCACCTGGTAGGCCGGCAGGAACCATCCCAGGACCACCCGGCGCAGCCACAGAATCGCGAAGGCCCCGAAGATCGCGACGGGAGTGCTCAACAGTACGCTGAACGGCAACGACCAGCTCTCGTACAGAGCGGCCAGAATGAGAAACACGAACAGCAGGGAGAACCCGAAGATCACCGACGGCGGTATGCCTTGTTGCGCCTGCTTTTCCTGGAACGACATGGCCATGTAGTCGTAACCCATTTCGCGCGGCATGGTCCGATCGAAAACCTCTTCGAGCGCCTTCATGGCCTGCGCCGAGCTGTAACCCGGCGCGGCGTTCCCATTGATCTGGGCGGATCGATACATGTTGTAGCGCATGGTGAACTCCGGGCCGGCCCGCGACTCGAATTTCGTCAGCGCGGAAAGAGGCACCATTTCCCCTTTGTTATTCCGCACATAGAACTGCCCGACGTTTTCGGCCTTGGTGCGATACTCGCCCTCCGCCTCGATGTACACCTGCCACTGCCGGCCAAAGCGGTTGAAGTAGTTCACGAACAACCCGCCCATGAAGGCCTGAATGGTCCGATAGACGTCGTTGATCGGAACGCCTTGTTTGAGCACCTTGTCTTCGTCCACATCCACAAACTGCTGCGGGACGCTGGGCAGAAACGTGGTGCTCAGGCCGGCGATCTCGGGGCGTTTGCTGGCGGCGGCGATAAACGTGTTCAGGTTGGACGCCAGGAACGGCACATCTTTGCCTGCCCGGTCCTCGAGAACGAAGGTGAATCCACCGGAGGTGCCGACGCCGGGAATCGCCGGAGGCGAGAAGTCGAACGCGATGCCTTCAGGCAGCTTGCTCAGCTCGGCATTCAGATGCTGCTTGATGACTTGGAACTGCTCCTCGCGGGATTTGCGATCCTTCCAATCTTTCAGAGTTACGAAGAAAAAGGCGTTGTAGCTGGTTCGCACCAGGCTGAGCAAGCTGAAGCCTACCACACTGGTGGTGGCCTTGACACCGGGAGTTTGGGCCAGGATATTCTCGACCTTCCTGGCCACTTCGTCGGTCCGTTGAAAAGACGCCGCGTTGGGCAACTGGAGATTAACGTACACGTACCCCTGGTCCTCGTCAGGCAGGAAGCTGGAGGGCAACTTAGTGCTGAAGAATGCGGCTGCGATTCCGAAAAGCACCAACATCACCAGCGCGACGCCGCTCTTCCGGAGGAGGGCGCCGGACCACCGGACGTAACCCTCGGTGGCATGTCCGAACTGGCGGTTAAACCAATCGAAGAACCTTCTCAGCAGCCCGCGACTCTGGGTCTTGGGCTTCAGGAGCAGCGCCGCCAGCGCGGGACTCAGCGTAAGCGCATTAAACGCAGACAGGATCACGGAGATCGCGATGGTTACGGCAAATTGCTGGTACAGCCGGCCGGTGATTCCCGGAATGAATGCCGTGGGCACGAAGACCGCGGACAGAACCAGCGCGATGCCGATCACGGGGCCTGAAATTTCCTCCATCGCCTTGAATGCCGCAGCCCGGGGAGCAAGGCCGTTTTCAATGTGCCGCTCCACGGCCTCAACCACGACGATGGCGTCGTCCACCACCAGGCCGATCGCCAGAACCAGTCCGAACAGTGAGAGCGTATTAATGGAGAAGCCGAAGATCGGGAAGAATACGAAGGTGCCGATCAAAGAAACAGGGACGGCCAGCAAGGGGATGAGCGTGGCGCGCCAGCCTTGCAGGAAGATGTAAACCACCACAATCACCAGCAGGATGGCGATCGCCAACGTCTTGACAATTTCGCTGATGCCCTCGGAAACCGCATGCGTCGTATCCAGCGCGACGGCGTAATCCATGCCTTCGGGAAAACGCTTCTTCGCTTCCTGCATCAATTTGTTCACGCCTTCGGCAGCTTGAACCGCATTGGATCCGGGCAACTGATAGATCGCGATGATGGCGCTGGCTTTGCCGTTAAAACGGCCGGCGATGGTGTAGTCCTGCGAGCCCAGCTCGACGCGCGCCACGTCCTTGACGCGTACGATGCCTCCGTCCGGCGTTTCGCGCACCACAATCTGCCCGAACTCTTCAGGGGACGTCCGCCGACCGGTCGCGCGGACCGAGTAAGTAAATTCCTGACCGCGGGGAATCGGCTCGCTGCCAACCTGACCGGCCGGATTCACGGTGTTCTGGGTCTGGACCGCGTTGACGATCTCCGGCACTGTGATGCCGAGCTTGGCCAGTTGATCGGGCTTCACCCACAGCCGCATTGCATATTGACCAGCGCCAAAAACCTGGACGCTGCCGATGCCCGGCACCCGGGTGAGCTGGTCGTTCAGGTTGATGTAAGCGTAATTGGCCAGGAATTGCGCGTCCAATGTATTGTTCGGCGAGTTCAGAGTAAGCAGCATCAGCGGAGCGGTCAAGGTCTTTTGCACGGTGATGCCGTAGTTATTGACTTCCGCCGGAAGCTGCGACGCCGCGAGCGTCGAACGCATCTGCGAGAGGATCAGATCCGTGTTGGGATCCGTCTTGACGTCGAAATCCACAATCATTCGCATTTCGCCCTTGGCCGTGGCGTTCAGCGAATACATATAGTTCATGTTGTCCACGCCGCTCATCTGCTGTTCGATGGGCGTTGCCACGGACTGCTCGACGGTCTGGGCGTCGGCACCCGTATAAACGGCCGAAATCTGGACTTCGGGCGGAGCGATCTGAGGAAACAGAGCGACGGGAAGTCCGGCAAGGGTGACTGCTCCCAGGATCACCATCAGAAGGGAAATTACGATCGCGACGATGGGCCGGCGGATGAAGAATTTAGACATGGCCGTTACTTCGCTGCCGTTTCCGCCGGAATCGCCGCGGTCTCGGGAGTATACGGCTTCGGCCTGACCGTCATCCCGGGGCGAACCTTCTGGACGCCCTCGGCCACCACGCGCTCTCCGGGCTTCAATCCTTGGTCGATGATCCACAGAGAGCCCACCCGGTCACTGGTCTTCACATTCCGGACGCTGATCTTGTTGCTGCTGTCGACGACGGCAACCTGGTATGCGCCTTGCATTTCGGTCACCGCCCTCTGGGGAATGAGCAGTGCGCCATCCTTGGTTTTGAGCGACGTGCGCACCCGGCCATATTGTCCGGGGCGGAGGAGGTTGTCTTTGTTTGGAAAAAGACCTGCTACGCGAATCGTGCCGGTGCCCTGACTGACTTCCCGATCCGCGAAGTAGAAGCTCCCGCGCTGGGGGTAGATGGTCCCATCGGCCAGGATGAGCTCCAGCACCAAACCCTTCCTGGCGGCGTCCAGGCTGGCCGGCGTGGAGTAGCGCCGGTGAAAGTCGAGATATTCCTGCTCACTCGCGGTGAAGTTGACCTTGATGGGATCCACTGTCGAAACCGTCGTGACCGGTCCGCTGGCCGGGCTCACCAGCGCGCCTACCTGCTGCTGGGCCACGCCGGCGAGACCGTCGATAGGCGACGTGAGGCGCGTGAAGCTGAGGTTAAGCCTGGCCGTTTCCACCGTCGCGCCAACCGCTTGGATCGCGGCATTAGCGCCCTGAATCTGGGCGCGGGCAGTTTCTATCTGCGCCTTCGCGGCCTGCACCTGGGCTTTCGCCGCCACGTTGTTCTGGGTGGCATTATCCATGTCCTGCTGGGTGATGGCCTGCTGCTTCGCCAACGGCGCGTAACGGTCGACGTCGAGCTGAGTCCTGACTTGATTGGCCTCCATCACGGCGAGCTGGGCCTCGGCCTGCGAGAGCTGCGCCTTGGCTTGAGCCAGCTGCCCGTTGGCCTGCGCCAGCTGGCCTTCGCCCTGGTCGACCACGGCCTGGAACGGCCGCGGATCGATCTCGAAGAGCGCCTGCCCCTTCTTTACGTACGAGCCTTCGGTATAGTCCTGCTTCAGAAGGTAGCCGGACACCTGGGCCTTGATGTCGGCGTTTACGAATCCATCCAGCGTGCCGACCCATTCGCTATAGATCGGGACGTCTCTTTGCTCCACCTGAACAACCTCGACTTCAGGCGGTTCGGACGTTTTCGCCCCTTGCGTGCTATTCGAGCAACCTGCGGAAGCGACGACGCCTATGCCGATCAGGCTAGCCGCCATCCGTAAACCAAGCTGTTTCAGGGTGTCCATGTCCGCTCCGGGTGGCTAATCCGCGCGCCACAACGGGTTAGATGGCCTCGCAGGGTAAATCGATTCAAGCCCGCGCGATCATTTAGCCGCCCGGAGAGCGGGCTAAGACAATGCAATCGCAAGGTTAGCGGGCAGTTCGTGCGGGAACCGTGATCGCGGCGGTCCTCAATCTTCTCTTAAACTGGAATTTGGCTGCCGCAGACCTGGAAAAATCCGGAAAGGGAACGGAGCGGAGTATCCCTGAACCGGGCGAGTTACTGCGGGCACCCCTGTTTCACACTCCTCGCAATCCCTTTCTCCACGATCGCGCGATGGAGTGTCATTGGGACGGCGGGCTGCTGATCCGCGACGGCAGAGTCGCTGCCTGCGGCGATTTTGAGACGCTTCGCACGGCGAATCCGAGCGCGATGACTACCGATCTGCGGGGCGGCTTTCTGCTGCCCGGCTTGATCGATACGCACATCCACTTTCCGCAGCTTCGAGTACTCGGCTGCCTGGGACGGAGCCTGCTGGATTGGCTGGAAGAGTGCGCGCTTCCGGAAGAAGCCCGCATGGCGGATGAATCCTACGCGCGCCAGATCGCCCGCGGATTCGTTCACGCGCTGGCGTCGCACGGGACCACGACGGCTCTGGTTTTCGGAGCACACTTCGCTCCCGCGACGGCCGCGCTCTTTGAGGCCGGCAGGGCATCCGGCTTGCGAATCGTCAGCGGACTCGTCATGTCCGACCGGAAGCTCCGTCCCGAACTTCATCAGACTCCGGAGGCCGCCTATCGCGATAGCAGCGACTTGATCCGATGTTTTCACCAGCGGGGGCGCTTGCTTTACGCCGTGACGCCGCGCTTTGCACTGTCCACTTCGGAAGCGATGCTGGAGGTCTGCCAAACGCTGCGGCAGGAACATGATGGACTTCGATTTCAGACCCACCTGAATGAGAATGTGCGGGAGATCGCGGAAGTTGCCGGATTCTTTCCGTGGGCTTCCGATTATCTGGCGGTGTATGAGCGCTTCGCGCTGGGCGGACGCGGGGCAGTGATGGCGCACGACGTTCACCCGACCGCGTCCGAGATCGAAAGGCTCGCGGCAGGGGGGACCGCGGTCGCGCACTGTCCGTGCAGCAACGCTGCGCTCGGCAGCGGTCTCTTCGCGCTTAAACGCCATGTGAAAGCTGGCGTACGCGTCGCTCTTGGTACCGATGTCGGCGGCGGCACCGGGTTCGGAATGCTAAAAGAGGCGCTGCACGCGTATCTGTTGCAGCGGGTGGCGCCGGAGGGAGCGCTGGTGGATGCGGCTCAAATGCTGTATCTTGCGACGCGGGCCGGCGCGGAGGCCCTGGGACTGGAAAACGAGATCGGCGATTTCGAAGCGGGCAAGGCGGCCGACATCGTTTACATTCGGCCTCCGGTGGATACGCCGCTCGCGGCGGTCCTCGAACGAGTGGAAAGTCCCGAACAGGCCTTGGCGGCGATTTTCACGCTGGCGGGAGCGGAGAGCATTCAGGAAGTACGAGTGGAAGGCTCGGTTGTCCAGAAGTGATCTTTTCCAACTGACGGTCGAGGACCTGGATCACCCCTGAGTTCCGGAGAGCGCCGGGGCGGAGACTTGAGCCAGGCTCGCGTCCAAAGTGCGGATGAAAGAATCCACGTCCGTCCTGCTGACGTTGAGCGGGGGCGAAATGCGTATTACGTTGCCGTTCAATCCACCCCTGCCTATCAGGACCCGATTCTCTCGCGCCGCCTCCATCAACTGTAAGGTTTCGGCCGTGGCGGGCGCCTTGGAGCCGCGGTCTTGCACCAGCTCGATGGCTTGCATGAGCCCCATCCCCCGGACATCGCCAATCAGGGGATACTTATCCTTCAAGTCTTCGAGCCCCGCCCGCAAATGAGCGCCGGCGGTCGCGGCATTGCCCGCCAGATTTTCTTCTTCGATCAAGTCGATCACGGCTTTCGCGGCCGCTGCCTGAATCGGGCCGCCGCCGAAGGTCGAAATGGTGAGCTTCTTGACGCTATCAGCCACCTCCGGGCGGGCGGCAGTGAGACCGATCGGGAATCCGTTTGCCAAGCCTTTGGCGCTGGTGACGATGTCGGGCGTCACGCCCCACTGGCCGATGCCCCACCAGCGATGGCCCGTACGGCCCCAGCCGGTCTGCACTTCGTCGCTGATGAAGACGCCCCCGTACTCCCGCACGATCTTGGAGACGATCTTGAAATACTCCTTGGGCGGCGTGATGAAGCCGCCGACTCCCTGGATCGGCTCGGCGATCATGCCGGCAATCTGTCCTGTGGTGGTGGTGCGAATCAGTTCGCCGACGTCCTGAGCGCAGCGCACTTCGCAATCGGGATACGTTAAGCCGAAGGGACAACGATAGCAATAGGCGTTGTGGGCGAAGGTGATTCCGGCCTGAACCGGCGGGCCCAGTTTCCAGTTGGCCTGCCCTGTCACGCCCATGGCCAGCGACGAACGGCCGTGATAGGAATGCCGCAGGGCGATGATATCGGTAGATCCGGTGAAGAAGCGCGCCGCCAGGATCGCCATTTCGTTGGCTTCCGTCCCGCTGTTGGTGAAAAACGATTTCCAGCCGTTTCCGGGCGCAATCGCAGAAATCTTTCGCGCCAAGGCCGCCTGGGGCTCAGTCGGGAACACGGTTGAAACGTGCTGGAGCTGGTCCACTTGCGCATGAACAGCGCGGTTCACCTTTTCATTGCAGTGGCCGACGCTCACCGTCAAGATGCCGCCGAAGAAGTCCAGATACTGGTTCCCGTCGGCATCCCAGACGTATTGATCCTTGGCTTTGGTCAGCACCAGGGGCTCGCGGAAGTAGTGAAACACTGCCGGGAACAGGCATTCCTGGTTGGCCAGAATGATTTCCTCTTTGGTCACATGGCTATTATTACTCACCCAAGCCGTTTCGCTATCGTAATAGGATTGGCAGTTAGTTAACGATCCGCACGCGCCTTTAGATCGCTTCTGCTGAGAAGGTGAGTTGGGCGCAATATTCAGGAAGGTCTTGGCGTAAGCGCTTAGCAAATGACGGCGGCAGAATAACCCGAACGATATCATCGAGCGTGAATCGAACTGTCCCCATCACGCGCCACTCGCGCTCCATATAGAAATGGTCGTTGTCGTCTTCGTTCTTCATACTATCGAAAAACTTCAAATGCGAATGAAGCAGGCGTTGGACGGTTACATGCATGTCAGATAGCGTCTGATTCCGCGGTTTGACATCCACCAATCGATACCAGTCTTCATCATAATTGTCGAACACTTCTTTTAGCGGAATCAGCCGGTTGCATTCAGCCACGGAAGATGGGTTATTCCAGGTGTTCTTAACCAGTGAGTTCTCACATACGTAAAGGAGCGGTGTAGCACCGTTACACGTCAAAAACTCTTTCGAGAAAGCCAAACCAAACTGGCTATATTTTTTCATGTGCAAAGGAAGGTCCTCCACGGGAATATCGCAAAAGCAAACCATCTGCCCTGAATACTTCTTATTGCTTGAAAGTTTAGTTTCCCTGCCTTCCCCAGAAAACGTGACCACGTAATTGGAATCTGAGAATTGCCCGAGTATGCCCTGGCGCAGTATGGCAACCAAGAGTCTATATTGCCGTTCGTGTATTTCGGCGGGAGTCGCCGACGGGTTTCGTAATCCACTGCCGACGAAATGGGTGAGTTCGCGGGACACGTATCTTTGGTGAGACATTCACGCCCATAATACAGGCTTGCGGTCGAAATGCCACTAGTGGCGCAGGCGAGAATCAGTACGTGATATCATCTCGCCATACTCTTTCGGAGAAAGGATCACCCCCCGGTGAAGATCTCAATTTTCGCTCTTGTACTCGCACTACCGATCTTTGCGGCTGACCCACCGAACAAACAACCAACCAAGACGGCACCAAAAGCTGAAGCTCCTGCTAAACCACTCACTTGGACTCAAGAACCAGATAGTTTTATGGGCATAGCGTTCAATTCGAGTAAAGCTGAGGCAACGTCTCTGCTGTCTAGTCGTAATGAGAAGTTCAGCGGGTGTATTTCTCTGCTTGGTGCTGTTGTCGGCGTTGCGTGTGAGGGTGTGTCCTTAAAGCTAGGAAGCTCGTCTATTGCGGTTACATTCGAGTTTATGGAAGACAAATTCGCCCAGGTCATATCATCGTTCCCGTCCTCAGATTTTGAAACTGTGCAGGACGTATTTGTTCAGCGCTATGGAATCCCCCAGGTCAGCACGGACGACACGGTTCAAACCGCCGGTGGTTCAAAGTATCAGAATCACACGCTAGAATGGCACGGGAAAACGCTCAACATCATCTTGGAGAAGTACGTTAGCAAGGTTACCGAAGGCGGGTTTGTGATGACGTTGCATTCTCTTTCGGAAGCCGAGTCAAAAGCGAAGGAAGACGCGAAGAAAAAGGCGGCGGACAAGCTTTAGTGTCCTCCTTGGGTCCGTGTACATTCCGTGTACATAATGCCTTTCATTCGTGGTGAACGTGGTCATCGTTGTGCTAGGTTCTTAGCATGTTGGTATCAGTTGGTTATGCAATTCTCGGCGATTCGGCGAAGGAAGAACGACACAGTGTGCAGTGCAAACGAAGTAAAATAAGCGCTTTCTCGCTGTAGGGAATAGAAACTCATACGAGCTTTTCGGATTGAAGATGCTATGGCAATGGCGGACGTCAGCACACAACTACGAACTGTGAGCCAGCGGACAGTAAACCATTGGATCGGCGGCAAAATCGTCGCGTCGGACTCTGGCCGCTCCGGTGTCGTATGGAATCCCGCGACCGGTGAAGCGCAGGCGAAGGCCAATTTCGCGAGCGCCACGGAAGTGGACCATGCGGTCGAGATCGCCAGGCAAGCCTTCGTCGAATGGCGCGCCTCGACCCTCTCGCGCCGCGCTGAAGTCATGTTCAAGCTGCGGGAGCTGGTGGACGCCAATCGCCGCAGGATCGCCGAAATGCTCACCGCGGAGCACGGCAAGACAGTTCCGGACGCATTGGGCGAAGTCGCCCGGGGCCTCGAGAATATCGAGTTCGCCTGCGGAATCCCCAATCTGCTCAAAGGCGGATTCTCCGAGCAGGCCAGCCGCGGCATCGACGTCTATCAGATCCGGCAGCCTCTGGGAGTTGTGGCCGGCATCACGCCGTTCAACTTTCCTGCCATGGTGCCGATGTGGATGTTCCCGATGGCCATCGCGTGCGGCAACACCTTCATCCTGAAGCCCTCGGAAAAAGATCCGTCGGTTAGTCTTTACCTGGCGGAGCTTATGAAGAAGGCCGGTCTGCCGGACGGTGTCTTCAACGTGGTGCAGGGCGATAGAGTTGCCGCCGACCGCCTCCTGGAACATCCCGATGTGAAGGCGATCAGCTTCGTAGGATCCACGCCGGTGGCCCGGTCCATTTATGAAACGGGAACCCGCAATGGCAAACGCGTACAAGCCTTGGGCGGCGCCAAAAATCACATGCTGGTGTTGCCCGATGCCGACCTCGGTATGGCGGCCGACGCAGCGGTTTCGGCGGCGTTCGGATCGGCCGGAGAGCGATGCATGGCAGTTTCCGTGATCGTGGCCGTGGGAGGCGTCGCCGATCCATTAATCGCCGCGATCCGCGAAAGGATGTCCAGGATCAAAGTTGGTCCCGGCATGGAGGATGGCTCTGAGATGGGTCCGCTGATTACGCGCGAGCATCGCGATCGCGTGGCGTCTTACGTGGCGAATGCGGCCTCCGAAGGAGCGACCGTTGCCGTGGACGGACGCCAGGATCCAGCATGCGAGCGCGGTGGCTTCTTCCTCGGAACGTCACTGCTCGATCGCGTGGAGCCCGGCATGCGCTGCTATCGCGACGAAATCTTCGGGCCGGTGCTGAGTGTCGTCCGGGCCGATACGTATGAACGGGCGCTGCGCATCATTAACGAAAATCCCTACGGCAACGGTGTGGCGATCTTCACGCGCGACGGCGGCGCCGCGCGGCAGTTTCAATTCGACGTGGAGGCGGGCATGGTGGGCGTGAACGTCCCCATCCCCGTTCCGGTGTCTTACTATAGCTTCGGCGGTTGGAAGACTTCGCTATTCGGGGACCTTCATATCTACGGTCCCGAAGGAGTCCAGTTCTACACCCGCACTAAGGTTGTCACCAGTCGTTGGCCGGACCCTGGGACCAGTCAAGTGGATCTAGGGTTCCCGCAGTCGCGCTGACGTGTCAGCGATGCACTGGGTCATGCTATGCTTAAACTCAAGTTCTGGTAGAGGAGCGAAGGCCACCAGTAACTCGGCGCGCAATTCCGTGGATCCGGAGCGCCGGGTGAAAGGGGCAGCCTCGCCGAAATCGATGCGCCGGATCCGTGGCGCGGCGGTTGGTGAGCATGGCTAATACCTGTTCACTGTCATTCGACTTGGTTTTTCCGGGCCGGATGGAGCGCTATCGGGAAGTGGTTACAGCCCCCTCCTGGCTGTCTCTTTAGAAGAGACGGCGCGTCTCCTGAAAAGCCCCGATGGTTGCGATGGTATGGACCCGTTTGAGCTAACGCGCGCGCTTATCGATATCGATTCGGTTACGCCCAATGAGGAGCGGGTCGGGCAGTTCCTGTTCGATCATCTGAGTGAGATCGCTGCGCGTACCGGCGGCCGCGTGGAAAGGTTCGAAGTAGAGCCGCGTCGCTACAACGTTCTAGCGCGCTGGGGCGACCCTGTGGTCACGCTTTCAACGCACATGGATACGGTGCCGCCGTTCTTCGCTTCGCGCGAAGATCCCGATTTCATCTGGGGGCGCGGCGCTTGCGATACCAAAGGCATCATCGCCTCCATGATTCACGCGGTGGAGGCGCTGGTCGAAGATGGCACCCGCGGAATCGCGCTCCTTTTCGTCGTGGGCGAAGAGCGCAATAGCGCCGGCGCGTACGCCGCGGCCAAAAATCCGCGCGGCAGCCGCTTTTTGATCAACGGCGAGCCCACGGAAAACAAACTTGCGCTGGGATCCAAAGGTGCGTTGCGTTACGAGATCATCGCCCAAGGCCGGATGGCCCACTCCGCCTATCCGCATCTGGGCGAGTCGGCCATCGAGAAGCTGCTCGACGTGCTCGATCGCATCCGCCGCATTCCCATGCCCAGCGATCCGACTCTCGGCCAAAGCACGCTGAACATCGGCACCATTCAAGGTGGACGCGCGCCCAACGTCATCCCGGATCACGCCCGCGCCGAACTGTTTTTTCGCCTGGTGGACTCTGGCGACAGCATCCGCGCCGCGGTAGCAGATGCGTCGCGCGGTTTGGTCGAAGCCAAAGAGGTTCTGTACATTCCGGCCGTGCATCTAGGCTCGGTGAGCGGCCTGGAGACCACGATTGTGTCTTATACAACGGATATCCCGGCCTTTAATGGAACCTGGGGAGAACCGTTTCTGCTGGGGCCCGGCAGTATTCATTTCGCGCATACCGACGAAGAGCGGATTCCCAAAGCGGAACTTCTCGAATCGATTGCGATTTATCAGAAATTAGCGAGGCAATTACTACAGCAATGAGCACAAATTATCGAGTAGCGATCGCGGGCGCCACCGGAGCCGTGGGTGTGGAATTCCTGCACTGCCTGGAACAGCGGCGATTCCCGATCGCCAGGCTGCGGCTGCTGGCGTCGGCGCGGTCTCGCGGCAAGAAGATGATGTTCGGCGGCCGGGAGATTGAAGTGGAGGAACTGACCGAGCAGAGCTTTGACGGCATCGACATCGCGTTCTTCAGCGCCGGCGGCTCCATTTCGAAGAAGTTTGGTCCCATCGCCGCGAAAGCAGGCGCAGTGGTCGTCGACAATTCTTCTGCCTTTCGCATGGACCCGAGCGTGCCCTTGGTGATTCCGGAGGTTAATCCGCAAGCCATGTGCGTTCATCAGGGAATCATTGCGAATCCCAATTGCTCCACCATCATCGGGATTACGCCGCTGTGGCCCATCCATAAGGTCAATCCGATTCGGCGCCTGATTGCCGCCACTTATCAGGCGGCTTCGGGAGCCGGCGCGGCGGCCATGGAGGAGCTCACCGAATCGACGCGCGCGTATCTGGCAAACCAGCCCTATCAGAACACCGTTCTTCCGCATCCTTACGCGTTCAATTTGTTCAGCCACAACACCAAAATCGATGCGGAGACCGGCTATAACGAAGAGGAAACCAAGATGGCGCGGGAGACCCAGAAGATTTTCGGCGACCAGGACATTCGCGTGAGCGCGACGTGCGTGCGTGTTCCCGTGCTGCGGGCGCATTCCGAGGCGCTCACGATCGAGTGCGAACGGCCCATCACTCCACGGGAAGTTACTGCGCTGTTGTCGAACGCTCCGGGCGTGAAAATCGTGGACGATCCCGAGAAGAACTACTTTCCGATGCCGCGCGACGCCTCGGGGCAGGACGACATCCTGGTGGGTCGCATACGGCAGGATACAAGCGACCCGTCGGGCAAATCCATCGCGTTGTTCGTCGCCGGCGATCAGTTGTTGAAAGGTGCCGCGCTCAACGCAGTGCAAATCGCCGAGGTGCTGGTCCAGCAGGGGGGAGTTCACGGGGCATCTGGGGTCACAAGATGACCGTCATGAAGTTCGGCGGGACCTCAGTCGAGTCCGCTGAAGCCATCACCCGCGTGGCGGGTATCGTACGCGCGCGGCTGGACCGCAAGCCCGTGGTCGTCGTCTCTGCGATGGGCAAGACCACCAATAAGCTGCTCGCGATCGCCGCGGATGCCGTAGCCGGCGAACTGAGAGCCGCCCTGGGAAAGCTGAGCGAACTGCGTGAGTTTCACTTGCGCGAATCGGCCGGCTTGGATACGGACGATATCGTCGAGGCTCATTTTCAGGATTTGGATGCATTGGTGAAAGGCCTGGCCGTAATGCGCGAATTGACGCCGCGCGCCACGGACGCGATTTCGGCCTACGGGGAGCGTGTCTCGAGCCTAATTGTCGCAGCGATGTTTCGCCGCTGTGGTATCCACACAGCGCATGTCGACTCCCGCAACCTTATCGTTACGGATCGCCGTCATACCCAGGCCGCGCCGCTCTTTGAGGAAACCAACCGGCGGCTTCGCGAAACGCTTGTGCCGATCCTCGATCATGCCGTTGTGGTGATGGGCGGCTTCATCGCATCCAACGAAGACGGTGTCACGACAACGCTGGGCCGTGGGGGATCGGACTATACCGCCTCGATTGTCGGTGCAGGAATCGGCGCGGAGGAAATCCAGATCTGGACCGACGTCGACGGCATGCTTACGGCCGATCCCACCGTTATACCGGACGCCCACCGCGTAAAAGTATGTTCCTTTACGGAAGCCGCCGAGCTGGCGTATTTCGGCGCGAAGGTGCTGCATCCTGCCACCGTGCTGCCGGCCATCGAGAAGAATATCCCAGTTCGGATTCTCAACTCGCGCCGGCCCGAAGTGGAAGGCACCCTGATCGTCTCGGATCCGCCGCCGGGGACCACTCCGATCCGATCCATCGCCTGCAAGCGCAACATCACGTTGTTAAACATCGTTTCTACGCGCATGCTGATGGCGCACGGTTTCCTCCGGCGCATCTTCGAGGTGTTCGACCGCTACGAGACCTCCGTGGACATGATCGCCACGTCCGAAGTCAGTGTGTCGTTGACTATTGACAACACGCGTTCGTTGGCCGCGATCAGGACCGAACTGGAGGCGTTCGCCGGCGTCTCGATTGAGGAGAACCTGGCAATCGTCTGCATGGTGGGCGAAAATATCCGCCGCTGCGACAATGTCTCCGCACGCGCTTTCGCGGCGTTGGACGGCATCCGTCCGCGCATGGTATCGCAGGGCGCTTCACAGTTGAATCTGAGCATGGTGGTGGCCGCGTCCGACCTGCGGCGCGCGGTAGAATCGCTCCACCAGGAGTTCTTTCGAACTCCCGATCATGCTTCATTTGAATCAGCATCGTTCGAATAGGAGGCTGTACGAGACTCGCGATTGTCGGCTACGGAAAAATGGGCAAGCTGATCGAGCAGCTTGCGCCCGAGTATGGCTTCACTGTTCATGCGCGCGTCGACGTTGGCTATAATCCGGAACTTTTATCGGGCGCCGATGTGGCCATCGAGTTCAGCACTCCGCAGGCGGCGCTCGGGAACATCGAAGCGCTGGCCGCTCTGGGCATTCCGGCCGTAGTCGGCACTACGGGCTGGCTGGAAGAAATGGATCGGGTGCGAACCGTGGTCGATAGGGGGGGCGCTGGCCTGGTCTGGGCAGCGAATTTTTCCATCGGCGTGAACGTGTTTCTGCGAGCGGTGCACGAGACTGCACGATTGCTGGCATCCGAGCCCGCCTACGGCGCTTGGGCCTGGGAAATCCATCACAGCACGAAGAAAGACGCTCCGTCGGGAACGCTGCTTACTCTGGTCAACGAGATGAAGGCGGCCGGGTATCAGCGTAATATCGACGTCAGTTCCAATCGCGCCGGAACCCATCCCGGCACGCATGAGATCGGATTCGATTCCGCCGCGGATACCATCACGCTGCGGCACACGGCGCGCAGCCGGGAAGGGTTCGCGCGGGGAGCCCTGAAAGCGGCGCAATGGATCCCGGGCAAGAAAGGCGTGTTCGAGTTTAAGGAGATTTTATGACTACGTTTACAGGATGCGGCACCGCGCTGGTGACTCCGTTTCGTAAAGACCAGTCGCTTGATGAAGAGACTCTGCGAAAGCTGGTGCGTCGGCAGATCCAAGCTGGGATCAATTTCCTGGTTCCGTGCGGCACCACCGGCGAAAGCCCGACCTTGACCCACGCCGAACATCTGCGGGTGGTCGAGATTACGGTTAAGGAAGCCAAGGGAGAAGTTCCCGTGCTGGCGGGGGCCGGAGGATACAACACCGCGGAGGTCATCGAGCTCGCCAAGGAGTTGGCCCACATGGGAGCCGACGGCATCCTGTCGGTCACGCCGTATTACAACAAGCCCACGCAGGAAGGACTGATCCAGCACTTCAAGGCGATCGCCCACGCAGTTCGCCTGCCGATTGTGATCTATAACATTCAGGGACGCACCGGCGTCAACGTCGAGACTGCTACTCTCAGGCGTCTTGCGGAAATCGATAACATCGTCGGCGTCAAGGAAGCCTCGGGAAACATCGGGCAGATGGCCTCTGTGCTGCACCTGCTTCCCGAGCAGTTCACGGTTCTGAGCGGCGATGACGCGACCGTGATCCCGCTGATCGCGCTGGGCGGCCGCGGAGTGATATCGGTTGTGGCAAATGAAATCCCTGCGGAATTCAGCAAGCTCACGAAGCTTGCTCTGGCCGGCGACTTCGGCGGTGCACGCGCCATCCAGCGGCAATGGTTTTCACTGATGGACGTTAATTTCTGCGAAGTGAATCCCGGACCAGTTAAAGCCGCGATGGCCATGATGGGATTGTTGGAGCCGGTGTTCCGGCTGCCGATGGTGCCGCCGTCCGAGGCTAATCGGGCGAGAATCGAGGCCGTGCTCGAGTCCACTGGCTTGCTTGCCGCGGCCCGGAGCTCGCATGCAGACTGAGATCGAGCAGCTGTTCGACCATCCGCCGGGCGCTTATCACGAGGATCATTTCATGCTGTTCGCGCGTCTCAAGGAGGCGCTCAACGCGGGCCAGGTGCGCGCGGCCGAGCCGGATTCGACATCGAAAACCGGCTGGCGCGTCAACCCGTGGGTTAAGAAGGGGATCCTCCTGGGATTCCGCATAGGCGGGATCGTCGATATGTCGGTGGACGCGACTCGCCAGCCGTTTTTCGATAAAGCCACCTGGCCGGTGAAGCGGTTCACGGCTTCGAGCGGCGTCCGCATCGTGCCGGGCGGCTCCAGCATTCGCGACGGCTGCTTCATCGGCAGGAGCGTTACGTGCATGCCTCCCATGTACATCAATGCCGGCGCCTGGGTGGGCGACGGAACCATGGTCGATTCGCACGCGCTGGTCGGAAGCTGCGCCCAAGTCGGCAAGAACTGCCATATTTCCGCCGCCGCGCAGATCGGTGGTGTTCTCGAACCCGTGGGCGCGTTGCCGGTGATCATCGAAGACGAGGTCTTGGTGGGCGGGAACTGCGGAGTGTATGAAGGCACCGTGGTCAAACGCCGCGCGGTGCTCGGAAGCGGCGTGATTCTTACGCGTTCGACACCGGTCTATGACGTGGCTCGCGGCGTGGTTCATTCGGCCGGCGCTGGTTCGGGCAACGCCGACGAGCCTCTCGTGATTCCGGAGGGTGCGGTCGTGGTCGCCGGCTCGCGAGCGATTACTAGCGGCAAGGGTAAAGAATGGGGCGTGTCGTTATATACTCCGGTGATCGTAAAATACCGGGATGAAAAAACGGATGCGCGCGTCCAACTGGAGGACCTACTCCGATGAAGACGATTACTTTCGTTTTGCTGGCGGTTTTCGCGCTGGGGGCCGATCCTGAGTTCAATAAGGATGGCGAACTGGTGCGCCCCAAGAATTATCGCGAATGGATCTTCCTGAGTTCAGGCCTCGGCATGAGCTACGGCGCCGGTAAGGATCCATTCACCAACGTGTTCGTCGAGCCGTCCGCCTATCGGAAATTCGTCGAAACTGGCAAATGGCCGGAAAAGTCCATCTTTGCCCTCGAGCTTCGAAAACCCGCCACGGAAGGCTCCATCAACAAGGGTGGCCAGTATCAGACCGACTTTATCGCGGTGGAGTTTTCGGTTAAGGACACTCCGCGCTTTCCGGATGGATGGGGATATTTTGGATTTAATGGAAACGCGACTTCGGCCAAGGTAATCGGCGCTTCGGGCGGCTGCAACGCATGCCATAGCAAGAATGCCGCGGTGGAGCATACCTTCGTGCAGTTCTATCCCACGCTGCTCGAAATCGCGAAGGCGAAGGGCACGTTGAATCCTTCGTACAAGCCTTAAGCCTCGCCCGAGAGCGCCTGACGCGTTTGTTTCGCGCAGCGTTCCCAAGTAAACGGCAGCGCCCGTTCGCGGCCGACTTGGGCTAGCTGCTCCTGCAGATACCGATCGCTCATCACCCTCTCGATGCTGGCCGCGATCGCATCTTCATCCATAGGATCGAAGAATAAAGCGGCATCGCCGGCCACTTCGTGCAGGGGCGGGATATCCGAGCAAGCCACCGGAATTCCCGCGGCAAGGGCTTCCAGTACCGGCATTCCAAATCCCTCGAACATGGACGGATATACGAACGCCTGCGCGCGCTCATAGAGCGAGAGGAGCTGGTCACGAGGCACCCACCCGGTGATTTCGACTGAATCCCGCAAGCCCATTTCTTCGATCAAATTCTCGATTGCTTCCGCGTGAAAGCCGCGGAGGCCCGCCAGAATCAATCGGAAAGTGCGCTTCTTCCGGCCGTAAGCCCGGATCAGTCGTGGCAAATTCTTGTGCGGATGCAGCGTCGAAACACACAATACGTACGATTCCGTATACGATCTGTCGAGGCGGAAAAATGCCGGCTCGACTCCGTGAGCGATCACCAAAATGCGCTCCTCGGGGAGGCGGTAGAAGCGCAGCAGATCGGCTCGCGTGGCTTCCGAAACCGCGATCAGGCGGTCCGACCGGTGCGCCGCCCCCCACAACAGCAATCGCCAGAACGGCAGATCGAACCAGCGGAAATATTCCGGGTGGCGTTTGTGCTGGAGGTCGTGGAACACGGTCACCTGACGGCAGGGCGCGAATACCGGCGCGGTGAATCCTGGATTAAACAGCACGTCCAGTCGATAGCGGGCCGCTTCGAACGGCAGCACGACTTGCTCCCACAGGATCCGCCCGGGCCGAAAGCGCGCGTGCACGGCCTGCGGCTTCCAGTGAAAATTCGCCTGCTTCGGAACCAAATCGGATTGCGTCTCGAGATTCGTAAAGATCAGATACTCGTTGACCTGGTCGAGCTCCGCAAGGGCCGCGAGAAGCTCGCGCAAGTAGATCTCGGTGCCGCCGACGCCGCCTGGAATCAGGTAAAGGGCATTGATTCCAATGCGGACCCCGCTGAGCGCCATGCCGCTACCGGCTCACCCGAGTCAGGGCGTCTCGGGCGGCTGAATTCAACGGGTTCAGGGCCAGGGCATGCTGATATTGCGCGGCCGCGGCGGCCTTGTCTCCGGTCGCCTCGAAAATATTGCCGCGATACACGTAGCTCATTTCAAAGTTCGGGTCGAGGGCCTGGGCCTGGTCGAGGGCCGCCAGCGCTTCCTGAAATTTGTTGTGCTTCGCATACACCATGCCGATTTGCGACTCGACGTGCGCACTGTGCTGCAAAGCGGCTGACTGCTGCAATCTCACGAGAGCATTCTGCCAGTCGCCCGAGCAATCCAAAGCCAGGCCCCAGTCCAGCAACAAATCGAAGGCAGGCTGTTCCAGACGCGAAGCCGCCTCAAAATTCCGGGCGGCCTCCGCGCAGCTCCCGGATTCGTATAACGCGGAGGCGAGCTGGAAATGCGGCCGCCATTTTTGCGGAGATTTGTCGGCGGCGTCCTGCCACAACGCGACGGGGTTGGCCCACACCGCATTGCGCTGATAGGTCAGCACACAGCACACCGCCAGGATGGCGGCGCCCATCCAGGCTGCCTGCGCTATTTTCAGCCGCCGAAGGAATTCCAGGCACACCAGAACCAGGCCGAGGAAAGGGAGATACATTCGCCGCTCCGCGGACACGTCCAGAATGGGGACGAACGATGAAGTCGGCGCGAGCAGCAAGAGAAACGTGAATATTCCGAACGCTGCCAGAGGCCAGCGTTTGCGGTAAATCCAAGCGGCGGCGAGCAAGGCCACCAGGGCGGCTAGCCCCACGATCGCTCCGTGGTCCAGCAGGCTATGCGATATCGCCACATCCGGATCCACGTTCTGTCCGAAGGGCAGGAAGAACATTCGCACGTAAGTCCAGATCACGCGGCACTGCGTGAAGAAGTAAGTCGCGGGAGTAAGACCCGGTACGTCGAATCCCACCGTCGGCGCGCCTTTCAACTCGCGCCAGATTACGAACGCACCCGCGGCTCCGGCCGCTGCCAGCATTCCGTAGAGCAGGCCGTTCTTGCGGAGCCCCCCCAGCCTCCAGTAGTAGTCAGCAAGCAGTAGAAGCGCCCCCAGCGTTAGCGTATGTTCCTTGGTGCTGATGGCGGCCGCGAACAGCACCACCACCGCGATCGATCGCAAGATCGTGATCGACTCCGTGCGCCGGTACAGAAAAATCGCGAACGCCGAGAAGTAGAGCAGCACACTCAAGACTTCCGAGCGGCTCGCGACATAGGCTACCGATTCGGTCTGCAGCGGATGCAGCAGAAAAAGTCCGCCCGCTATGGCGCTGAGGATGGTTCGCGCACGGCCAGTCGTCCCAGCGAGTTCCAGCAGCCGCGCGGCCACCAGAGCAATCACTACAGATCCGAGGAAATGCAGCAGGACATTGGTCAGGTGGTAAGCTTCCGGCTCGATTCCGCTCGCTTGGAAATTCAGCCAGTAGCTAAAATTCAGAAGCGGCCGCGTGAGCCCGATCCAGGTTCGTAGCGAATACTGCGCCGCGTTGGGATCCATGAAGGGCAGATAGCGGTCGTCCAAAACAAAGACGCCGCTCAGCGCCGGCCCATATATTTCAAGCACAATCACAAGCCCCGCCAGAGCGGCAGCCCATGGCCACCACACTCGCTTGGGTTTAGGCGTTTCGGCAACGTCTGTTTTATCAGCGCGCTGCTGGCGTTTAGACTTCTTCATTCAAAGCTTCTTCTTTTCACTCAAAGCATCCAGCCGAAATTCGAGGATGGCCACCTGCTGAGCCAGGGTGATGCTGGAATCCTTGAGCCCCGAAATCCGGAGCGATAGCCGGTACAGCACCACCAGGAACGCCGCTCCCGCGATCATAGCCAAGGCAATGAAGCTGTCTGAAATCCCGAGCGCCGCAGCCATCCAGTCGTCCAGCGTCCTCCAGCGCGCCAGGATCAGCAGCACGGCGCCGGCCAGCAGCCAGCTTACGGAATACTCGACACGAATGTGAGCCCGTCGAACCGAACTGAGCACCCACACAATTAGCACCAGGCTGAAGATGGCGACTACGTCAAAGAGCCGGTCCATAGTTTCTCCCGTTCACTTTCTCCGTCCTTCGAATTTCAGAACGTTCACGAACACGCCCAGCAGCACATGGATGATGTAGTACAGCGATTTCACCGCGGTGATGGTGCTGCGGCCCGAGCGCCGCGGCCGGAACCGGCAGGGCACCTCGACGAATCGGAATCGCTTGCGCTGCAGCACCACCAGAGCTTCGATCTCCGGATATTCCAGAGGGAATGTCGCGGAAAAAAGCTCCAGGGCGGTGCGATTGACGCCTACGTATCCGGATGTCGGGTCGCGCACTGGACGTCCCAGGATGGGGCGCAGCACCGCGCGGAAGAACATGATGCCGGCCGCACGCACAAAACTGGTATGCGCTCCATTGTCGTCCATGAAACGGGATCCGATCACCATCTCGCAGTCGCCTTTCTCCAGCGCTGCGAGGACGGTAGAAATATCGCGAGGATCATGCTGCCCATCGCCATCCACGCGGATGACATAGTCGTAACCCAGTTCGTAAGCGAGGCGATATCCGGCTTGTACGCATCCGCCCAGGCCTAGATGATGCGGCAGGGCCAGCACCATCGCGCCTGCGCCGCGCGCCTGGCTGCGGGTGGCATCTCCGGAGCAATCGTCCACCACCAGAACAGGGGCGCCGGGCACGGCGGAGCGCACCTCCGCAACCACTCCGGCAACCGCGCCTTCCTCGTTGAATGCCGGAATCAGGACCAACAACCGCTTGGCACTCTGGTTCCCGGCCTGATTTACAGCAAGGGTCACAGGGCGGCCACCTGCCGGACCGTGATGGAGTGGCGCTTAAGCAACGCCTGGAACTCGCTTATCGTGATTCGCCGCGTGGCTGAAATGCGGCGTCGAGCCGCAAGCAGCCTGGGCAAGCGAAACAGTGCCGCGAGATTGGCCCGGATCACCAGCCACGGCAGCATCGCCATCGGGTGGCCTTCATCCCGATATTCCGCTGCTTTGCCGCGTCCGGAAAATATGGCTGCTACATGCCAGAAGTAACGCGCCATCGACGCGAAAGGCGCTGCCCACAGCATGCGGGCCGGAAAGTTTTTGACGATCGTATACAGCCGGTTCCGTTCTACGTAGTAAGCCTTAAGCGGCGACGCGCGCCCGGCCGAGTGCGAGTAAAGATGGCCCACCACGGCGCCGGACACATAGCGGCAACCCCAGCCGGCCCACTGCGCCCGCAAGCCCAGGTCGGTATCTTCGCAATACAAGAAGAAGCTTTCGTCGAATAGCCCAATCTCGTCGAGCATTGTCCGGCGATACAACGCCGCCGACCCACTTGGAAACAGCGCCTGCGGCGCTTCCAAAAAAAGATCCGGAAGTGCGCTGTGGCCGCGCTGTTTGCTGGATCCATCGGCGGCTATCAGCATACCCGCCGAATCGAGCGTTTCGGTCCCGGCCAGCCGTACTTCAGAAGCGAACATGCCGATCGTTGGATGTGCGTCCGCATCCGCCAGCAGTGCTTCCAGCCAGCGCGGATCGGCCACGGCATCGTCATTGAGCGTCGCCAGGTAAGGAGCGGTGGATGCATGAAGAGCCTGGTTTACCGCGGCGCCGAAGCCCACATTGCGCTGATTTGCGATCACCCGCACTCGTGGGGAAAACGGGGGATTAGACGCCTGCACGCGCCCGGTTCCGCTATTGTCGATCACTACCACTTCGAACTCGTTCACGGTTTGCGATTCCAGCGCCCGCAGGCACGCCTCCAGCGCCTCGCCGCCGGCCAGAGTCGGCACGGCTACGGTCACGATTGGTGAAGGCAAGAGACGATTTTAGCGTACGGCGGGATCAATCTGACGAAACCGATACCAGTGGATTCGTTTCTTCAGGCGTTTCCACCGGGCCATCGTCAGGCAGATACCGCGTGTCGAGAAGGCGGTCCGTCTGAATGTTGCCCATGGCCGACAGCAGCGATTCCTTCAGACGCGGATGCTCTTTTTCCAGCTCGCCCAAAATATCGCGTAAGGATCGCCGAACTGTCCCGGTTTTTTGGGAGCATCCGCACGGGATCACAGGCGCGCCCAGCGACTCGGAGTACCGACTGGTGATGTCCTCGGTGACGAACACCAGCGGCCGGATGAGCCTGAAATCCCGCTTACTCGACCAGGTCACAGGCGGCAGAGCGCTGATGCGGCCCGTGAACAGGGCGTTCCGCAGGAAGGACTCGCAAAGATCGTCAGCGGTGTGGCCGAAGGCGATTACGTTGGCTCCCAACTCGCGTCCGATCTGATACACTGCCCGCCGGCGGAAGCGGCTGCACACATCGCATCCATGCTCCGGCTGCTCATCAATCAAGCGAATCGACGGATTGTCGCGATGGAGCGTCCAGTCGATTCCGCGCGACTTGAGATACTCCCCCATTGGCTCGATCGGGCGCAGAAATTTGCCCTGTTCGACGGTAAACGCGCAAACTTCGAACTGTATCGGGGCACGATCGCGAAGCAGGATCAGCGCCTCCAGCATGGTGAGTGAGTCCTTGCCGCCGGATAGCGCCACGGCCACGCGATCGCCGTCGCGGATCATCTTGAAACGCGTGACGGCCTCGCCGACCTTGCGCAGAAGTGTTTTTTCGAGATCCAAGCCTCTATTATCGCTCCCACAGCTCCGAAACAACTAACGCGCCGCGTGAATGACATTCCTTCATGAGCCGGAATCCATGGGCTCGCAAGATCGGCCGATGATCCGCCAGTTTGCGCGTCTTGAGTCCCGTGGTGAGCCGGAAGAACACGTATAACGCGCTCACCAGCAGCCGCGCGAGGGCGTTTGGAGTGCGGAATTCCGACACCACCCATTGGGCCCCGGGCTTCGCGGCTTCCGCAATTCGTCCGATCAGGAGCTCCAGTTTGCCGGCGTCAAAGCAATCGAAGAAGAAATGCGTCGCGATCAGATCGTACGCGTTTGACGGGAACTTCGCGCTCAGCGCGTCGGTCTGCCGGTAGTCCACCCGTTCGACGCCCGCCTTCCGCCGGGCCAGTTCGAGCATGCGGGCGCTCGAATCGACATAATCCGCGCTCACATGGGCATTCCGCAGCAGCAATTCCCGCAGGAACCGGCCGTCTCCATCGCCCAGCACCAGCGCCTGCCGCGCATTTGCGAGCTCCGCCAGAAACCAGCGCCTTCGACGCTCCAGCGTGCGCCCCATTCCCAGTCTTTCGATCCACCAATAGTGCGGAGCGATCAGATCGCAGTTCATCCGAACAACCCCGCGGCCGGCAGGAACACGATGGGCGTCAATAAAACCACGTCCGCCAGGACACGCAAGGCCGACGCCGAATAACGTCCGCGCAGCCGGTCGACCAGGACCAGGCCCAGCGCGCCCGCCGCTTCCGCGGCACCCAGGATCGGCCTGTGATCTTGGAGCACGCCGGCCGCGATCAACGCCACCAAGGCCGCCGCCGCGATTACCGACGCCCGCAGTTCACGCCCGTGTTCCCAGTCGGCAATGGCCGCGCAGTTCATCCAGCACAGGCAGGAGAACAACAGAATCGCCAGAACGTCGCTGGCTGTGCGCACGCCGGGCCAGGCTGCCAGCGAGGCTCCCAATCCGAACAGTACCGCGACCGCGGATTCCTTGGAGCCCGAGCGACGCAATAGTCCGGGCGCCAGGTGAACCGCCGCCAAATACAACGCCGTTCCCGAGGCGACGGCGGCGCCTTCGACAAACAGGGGACCAGGCAGCCGGCTCCACGCCAGCCATCCGCCCGCGGCGAGTGCTGCGATCCATACTGGTAACACCGTACGCCAGTACCTTCGATAGAATTCGTGGCGAGGTGTCCCGGGTGTCTCCCGCCAAGCGTCCAGCGTCCGATCC
>Ga0207667_10000801_pt1 | contig 40820 bp, 66 predicted proteins | sample KBSCornC52_FD_184301 | JGI IMG/M metagenome (GOLD analysis project Ga0207667, IMG submission 184301) | Corn rhizosphere microbial communities from Kellogg Biological Station, Michigan, USA - KBS Corn C5-2 (SPAdes) (version 2) | ecosystem: Host-associated > Plants > Roots > Rhizosphere > Soil ...
CTCATAGAAGGCCGCGTAGGCATCAATGGAGAAGGGCGTGGTGGTTGTTTGCGTGGTCGCATACGAAACCTCCACATCGGCCAAAAGCGTCCTCTGCTTCGGAGGATGGAGGACGAACTGGGGCGGGCTGCCCGTGAACTCCGCAATGCCCGGCTCCTCAAATTCGATCGTTTTCTTGTAGGTGTCGTCGGCGGGGGGCTTGTGCCAGATGGAGAGATTGCGCCAAAAACCGTTGTCCCTCGTGTGGGTGGTCTTGACGTTGTAGGCCGTTCCCGTTCCCGGATAGGCGGGAACCAGGTTGCCGTTATCATCGTTCTGTTGGACCGAATAAATCAGCGCCCCGTCAGCCTGCCCGTTCACATCCACCGAAATGGAATTACCCCCGCCAAATCCATATTTGACCGTCCACATGCGGAAGCCCGTGTCGTCTTCCACATCCACGGCGAACCGCACGAAATCAGTCGGGCCGGTTGTCGGGTCCGTGGTGACGCTGGTAGCCGTCACATATCGAATCGTGCAAATAACTTCTCCCGTGGCCGCGTTCGGGGTTGCTGGGTTAAACGCCACTTCGCCCCCTTGGGAGTTCGTGTAACTGCGGCCGATTTCTGCGGAGGTGCCGGGCGTCCCGCCTCCCCCACCTCCATTTACCGCTGCAAATTGATAGGTGTAAACCTGCCTGCCGTCAGGATGGAGCACCCCCGGCCCCACCAAAGTATAACCGGAAGGCGTCGGCGGAATCGTCCCAATAGCCGTGATCGTCCGAATGATTAACTTCCCGCCAAACCGAAGCTCCTGAATATCGGAAAGGGTCCGGTCTCCGTTGTAGATTCTCTTAATCCTGCGGAGGGTGCCGTCATCCGTATCAATTTCTTCCTTGAGGATGGCGCTCGTGTACGGGCTTTGGCAGATCGTAACGCCCACCGTTTGAGGTGTGGCCGTGGTGCTGGAGAACTGCACCCAATCAATTTCTACGTTTAGATTCCCGTCCTGATCGTAGGTTACTCCGGGGTCGCCAACCTGAGTTTCCCCCGTCAGCGCAATCTGCTCATAGATTAACTGAAGGATGGGCCGGGTATCTTTTCCGGGGGCGTTCTCCGAATCCTCAAACTTCTTGTAAGTGAGATAAAGCCCCGTCCACCCCGATGGGGTTTGATCCTGCGGCCAACTGTCAACCGTCCCCGGAACAAAATCCAATTCCGGCGGAACCTGCCCCGTAGTCGTGACAAGGAAATACCTCGTCAGCCGCTTGCGTTGGTCCGGGAGGACTTCAGCGAAAGGCTTCTTAACTTGTTGCGGAGGTCCCCCGAAAAAGGACATTACTCAACCCCCGTTGAACGGACTGGCGCAAATGGTGGAGGCCGTGGAACCGGAAGACAGGATGAACTTGGAGGCGTTGTATTGGTTCGCGCTCCAAGTGTACGCCGTCCCACCGGGGAGGATGTGGCCGCTCGTGCTGGTGGGGGTGCTCCCCTCCCAGAAAACGCGCACATCATCTCCCTGAACGTCGAAGCTCACGAGCTGCACTTCCGGCTGCTGGGCCGTGTAGCCGGTGACGGTGGTGGCACCCGAGGTGATGCTGGTGACTTGACTGGTGAGCGAGGACGTACCTCCCGTGGCGAGGGCCGGTTGGGGGTAGAGAGGATGAATGATGGAGCCGTAAGACATAGTTGGTTTGGGTTGAAATTAACGGGTGGGCCAAGCGCGAGCTTGATTCACGACATGGTTGGAAACTCTGAAAGGAGGCTGCACACCCTGCTGACGCTCCTGCTTATCGCTTTGCAAATCCAAGTCTTGTTGCGCGAGCCCATCGAAGTATTGGGCGCGTTCGATTTGGGCATCCATTCGCAGGTAATCGGCGGCAGATTTGAAAACGACGTTCTGGAAAAGGATTTCGGGGAGTTTCAATTCCTCCCACTTTTCGGGATTCGTTGCGGGACTCTGGTTCGCCGTGGTCGCAACCGTGCACTTCCAGTAATCCAACCCGTTTGTGGCGTCGTTGAATAAAACCTGCGTGTCCACGGTGTAGCTTGTCGTGGTGCTGAAGGCGGTCCCGGTATAACTCGGGCAGCCCTTGCGATAATACAGAAACAGCGGCCAGCCCGCCGTGTACCAGCTAGGGAACGTCCACAGCCATCCGTTCCACACCCATGAATTTGTCCCGATAACTTGGATTCCATCGGGCATCAGCTCGTAACCCTGCGGAACGGGATAACCGGCCCCGATGGGACTCATCTGATTAACCTGAAAGACTGCATCAATGAAGGACTCCCCTAATTGATCGTAGGGAATCAGGAGGGCCGTGGGGGCGGCGTAAGTCGTCTGACACAGCACATTCCCCCACACGTATAGACCTTTCGTTACGTCGCCGGCATAACTCGGGGGGTAAGTTGATCCATCATTGCTGATGGCAGGCCCGTAGGTGCCGTTTCCTGCCCCGCTGGCGGAGGTAAAGAAGATGGAGCATACCCAGAACCCATTCGCCGTTTGGCAGATCGTGGAAGGGTTGGAAAGCGTGTTGGAGCCCGTCCCCACCGTCCCCGCCACTACGTCAAAGAAGCAGTAATAGTCGTTAACCCCGTCATTGGCGGAAACCAGAACATAACGCCCCCCAATCGGACGGGCATAGCAAGTCACCTGATAGGTCGCCCCCGGAATGTAGGTGTACGCCTGCAAGACCTTGTGCTGCCCATTCGTAACCGTCTCTAGGAGTTTGGAGGCCGTCACCCGTCCGTCTGCGGGGTTCGCAATGGAGTTCGCCGTAACGGTGGTGTTCGTGGCCGTCCAATAGGTCGTTTTGCTCAGGTCGTTCGGGTACTGCCCGAGATTCCCGACAAAACGCGCCTCCCCATTTGGGCAAAGGGGGAGCCAGTTATTACTGATCCATGCGTTGCTCGCGTTGTTGTCGTAATACTGCGCAATTCCCGTCTGCTGTGTGGCGGGGAGCCCGGTAAACGTCGCCCAATTCACCAAACCGCCAAGCGTGTTTAGGTAATCCTGATACGTCTTGTATTTTACGTTAGCCAAGAATTAGAGGGACGCCGCGATGGCCTGTGCGACCTTCGCTTTGCGTTCGTGGTAGAGGTCCGCACCGGGGCGACCAATTTTCATGTTCCGGTGCTTCATGTGGAAAAACAGCCGCTTGGGTCTCGGGGTGTACCCCGGCAGTCGGCATTGCGGATTGTCGAAAAGGAACTCATCGACGAAAGCCTGATCCTGCCAGCAGCCCGGATATTCGAGGTTCCAGCGGAGCCAGATAATCGGGGGAATCGACGCCGCCGCCTGCCCGCGTCCATCCCCGGAAGTCGGGGACAGCCCCTCTTTAACTTCCTTTGCCGTCTGGGCCATCTGCTGCGAGGCAATGGCCTTCTCCCTCGGGAGGTTCGCGTTTACGGCATCAGTAAGTTCGGCGGCAAGTTGGGTCTTCTCAACTCCAACGAGGGGATTGACGGTAGGATTCATGGAAAGGGAATGAGGGCGCACGGGGTTAATCCGCACGCCCCCATTGGGTAGCCGTTTACTGGCCCGGCTGGTAGGTGCCCGCCTGCTGGCTGTGGATGTCCAGCAGGATGGTCACAGAGCCCGCCGTAGTGGCGCTCGGGGAACCCGCCGCCGCGTTCGTGAACGTGGCAACGAGGTTGACGGCCGAGGTGCCGTTGGCGTTGGTCAACTGGGGCAGCGTGGACGCCTGACCAAGAGGAGCGGCAGTCAGCACCGACTGCGACGTGATGAACGCCGCAACGCTGGAGGTACTGCCGACCTGAAGGGCGAGGGTCTGGGTGCCCGTGGAGGTGAACGCCGTGGTGACGACGGCCAGCGCCCGCTGGACAAACCATTGATCCGGGGTGGAACCAAGGGTGACGGTAACAACATCCGTCGCGGTAGTGGCCGAAGCCTGCGCAACGAACGTGTACGGAATGACGAACTTTTTGTTCCAGCCCGAGATACGTTCAATATCCGTGAGCGGGGAAATGTAAGTCGCCGTGAGGGTGGTAGCGTATGAAGCCATGGTAGGTTACTCCTTTGGGTTAGTTGGCACCGGCAAACTTGCCGAGACCCAGCGGGTTCTTGACCATGAGCGTCAGGGCTGCGCGGAGGTAGCCGTTGGGGCCGCCGCCAAAGTCCGGCAGGTCCACCGGCTCAACACCGTACATGTAGGAGATACCCACAAGGTCCGGGTCGATGACGTAACCCCGGTTCTGCTGGGCCGTGGTGACGACGCCGGGATTGGCCCCGTCAACCAGACCGTTGAACATGTCCGGGATAATCGTGACGGTGTGGAAGTCGCCCACATAGATGGTCACGTTGAGGTCAATCTGGTGCTGGGTCGCATCCTGGTTGACCAAGTAAACCTGCGTGGCCGTGGTGCCAGAGCCGTTGCGCTGGAACTTGCTGATCGTCCGCTTGAGGGTGGGGCCGGAATACAGCGTATAGCTGCGGCGACCGCCAACCTGCTGGAAGATCGACTGGAACACATCGTTGAAGCCCGACTCCGTGAGCGCACCAGAAGTGGCCGTAGAAATCGAAGCTGACGGGGTGGTGTAGGCGGCGGGAACGTCCGAACCCGGAGTCGTGGAAATCCACTTGCCGAGGGCGCGGCACTTCGAGGGAACCAAACCCGTACCCACCTGAAGGTCGTTATCGGAGCCGATCATGGCTTCAATATCGCGCTTCATTTCGCGGGCGGCCTTGGTCTTCGAGTTGGCCATTTCGTTCGTCACGCCAGCCGGATCGCTCGCAAGCTGGTTGCGGGAAACGGCCCAAGTGCGGGAGAAGTCCTGCACTCGGTTGCCGACGCGGGCGCGCTGGGCCACTTGGTCAGCAAAGGAAGCAACGTCCGCACCTTCAACCACGCCGCCGAACGAGACGGGAAGCAGGGTGTCCATTTGCCATTCCTGAAGCATGTTAAATGCAACGGAGGTCTTGGAGAACGTCGAAGTTTTCGGGCAGTCCTCCGGGGTAAGAATCGTGAGGGCGTTCGTGAGGTCTTCACGGTCACCCGCCGTATTGTAAGTAGTGGCGATAGCCATTTTTAGAGAGAGTTACGATGTCGTTGGTTGGCTAGAAGAAGCTGGGCAAAGTCCTTATGCCCGAGGCTCTTTTTTCCACCTGTGACCTTCGCTCTCTCCTGCTGCAAAGCCTGCTGACTTAGAATCCCCGTAGGGGCGCGGGTAATGCTCGCGTCCGATGTGATTTCGGCCTGCCCCTTGGTCGGGACCGCCTTCGGCTTAACCGCCTGTTTCGCCTTGGGTTCCTCTTGCTCCGTTGCAACAAGCTGCCCTTGGACAATCAGGCCCACCAAGTATTCCGTGTTTGGGTAGCTCCGCAGAATCGGGTTTTCCCTAAGTGCGGTTTTCGCCATCTGATAGCCCGGGTGCGAGGGGTCCGCGAGAAATGGGAATTTCTCATGAGCCGCCTGCGTGGACTGGACACGGGTGTTAAGGAACTTCTCGCGGGCGGGAATCGCCATGCGTTCGTCCTTCTTGGCTTGGGTGAGGGCTGCGATTAACTGCGGCTTGGTCATGGTCCCCCACTTGGTTTCCAGCCCGGTAGCGGGGAACTCCGTGTGAAGGAGCATTTCCGCCTCGATAATATCGTTCTGCAATGCGTCCCGATAATCGTTAAGGGCTGACAAGCTGGTGATATGCGCCAAGGGCACGTTCGCGGAAACCGGAACTTCAACCTCCTTCTCTACCTCCTTTGGTTCTGAAACCATGGATTCGAGCCGGAGAATTTTGGCCTCCAATTCCTTGCGTTTCGCTACCTCTTTGCCGATACGCCGGTTGATCTTTTCTTTTAGCTTTGAGTCGAGAGTTGGGGTCTCGGGTGAAAGAACCTCCTCAGTTTCGGTTTCGGCATCCTCGGATTCGGGGGTTTCAACCTCCGTCTCTTTGGGTTCCTCCGCCGTTACTTCGGCAATGGGGGCTTTCGCCTCCTCCGTTTGTGGCGCGGCTTGAGCCTGTTCCTTCACGGTTTCGACCGCCTTTGCAAAAGCAGCGGGGGGCGTTTGTTTCGCCGCCAACTTCCTAGCAAAATCGGACATTCCCGTATTGGATGCGCCGTTCTTCTCAGCCGGGGTTTGCGCTTGCGCGACGGGCTCGGCAGGAGCCGCTTGAACTGTATCGGACATGGTAGTTTTGGATGGTCCCCAAGAGACCGGACAGAGGGGTTGATCCCTCAGTGGTCAATGGGGTGAATCACCAAAACCTAATGGTCAATACCTAAGTAGAGCGGCTTATACTACGCTTGCTGTGCTTGCTCCGCCATTTGGCGCTGCTGGGCCTCTAAAAGCTCTTTCTGGGCCTTCTGGGTTTCGATTAACCAGAGGTAGGCCCGAATCTCCCCCTTGGCCAAAAGGGACTCCCGTTCGCTTTTCACGGTATCGGTATGCACCCAGTATTGAACCGTGTAGTCCTTCATTTCCCGGACGGTCTCGATGAACTTTTCAAACTCCGGTAGGGCGGCCAACGGAGTGATAGCGGCAACCATGGCGTCCCGCTGTTTGTCAGCGGCGGATTTACGGGGCATAAATTATTGGGCGGAAGGGCCGATAACTGGTGTCGGCATAATAGCGCCAAGCTTCCCGATTTGAATGTTATTTTGCTGGTCTGACAGCATTTGCACCTGTTTCTGGTAAACATCCACCCGCTCCTTAAACGCCGGGTCGGCATGATAACGCGCAACCACATCAGGCGACTGTGCCCAGTTCTGAAGCGTCTGTAGGGCAATCTGCGGGGGAGTCTTGGGCTTCACGTTCACCGGGATTCCCGCCCAAAGTTTCGTCAGGTCATCCTGCACCTCCGCAATGACCGCCTCCGCCCCAACGTCAGCCGGGCGCAAAATCTTGGCCGCAATGGTCGGATCGTAGGCGTCTAGGCCAACCTGCAAGAACTCCGTCCAATCAACAGCCCCCGTCCGGTCCATCTGGGCGGCGAGGTTCATCATGCCTTCAATCTGCTTCTGCTGGAACTCCGGGTCGGAATTGCGGATATCATACCGCATCTCAAAATAGAACTGCTCCTCATCGGGGCCGCGCTGAAATTCGCTCCCGTCGTCATTCTGAATCCCCACCACGCGGAAGTAAGTCACCTCGTTTCCGTACTTCTTAAAGAGCCTCCACACCTGACCAAGAGAAGCAGCGAGTGAGACGAATATCTTGTTAATCTCCGCTTGGTTTTTCGTGGGGTTAATCGGTTCATCGGAATCCGATTTGGCGAATCCAGCGTAGTCCCTCGCGTCGTTATTGAGGGTGGCAAGGGAGGCTTCCGTGGTCTCGTCAAACGGGATGGGTTGACCGTAGTGGTATTCATTCGGGCGGCGTTCTGGCACCCGCGCACCAGCTCCCCAAGTCAGCAACGGCCTGCCAATCGGATAAAAGATCGTCGGCATGATGTTGTAGCTTGCCGTGTCAATGCGGGCGTCCTTGTGGGCCTTGATATTATCCTGGAGGGGCTTTAATGGCTCGGGGAGGCCGCGAGAGTCATGCAGTTTCCGACTAAGATATTCGCGGCGGTAGAGGATGAATGGATAGCGCCCGTCCGAATCCCCATAGAGGGAGAATTTCGCAAAACCATTGTGCGCCTTCCAAGTCTCCCCGCCCGTGGACGACGGAAGATCAGGGGAGAAGATCGTAAGATAAATACCGGGCACCCCGTCCTCATCAGAAAGCCGCTGATACGCCCACACGACTCCAATTTTATCCGTGAACCGCTGCTGGGTGTAGATAAAACTCCGGCTCATCGGCTGCATGTATTCCGATGGCGTCACCGAGAGCATTTTCCCCTTACAAGTAGCAATGGCGTTCTCCACCCAGTTCTTGTCCCAGCCGTCCGTATTGACGAGGGAGCGCAACTTCTCGGGGGTGTAATACTGGACGCGGTAAATGCCAGTAGCCTGTTCAATGTCCGTCGTGTCGGGCGGGATGAAAAGGTCCGTGTCGAGGTTGAACGCCCGCATGACGGGAAATGAACGCTCCCGCCCAACCACCAGAACCGTAGTAATGCCGAACTGGGTCAACTCGCGGACCATTTTATTGGCCTTCACCCGGCTGACTCCGTACAGCTCCTCAAAAATCGACTTAATGTAGTCGTCAACGTCCCCCGATTGGAGAATCTGAGCAAAATCCACATCGGGATAGGCCGATTGGAAGTCCGAAACACGAATCTGGGTTAAAATCTTCTCTTGGGAGGTCTCCCAGAACTGCCCCATGACTGCCGCCCCCTTCTCTTGGAGGTATTGGGCCATCAACTCCACCTCCCGCTCAAAATCCGGCATCTGGGTCTTAATCATCCACCGCATGAAGGTGGAAACCTGCTTCGCCCGCTTGATGTCATTCCCCTCTACTGGGGTCGCCACGAGGGAGGCTTTATTGATCGCCTCCAAGATCATCGCAACCTTGTCGTTAATCAGGTTGTCGATCAGGAACACCCGCATGTCAGATGCCCCATCCCACGGAACCGGCGCAACCTGACCATTAGGCCCCCGCGAGTGCTTCTTACCGTCTGCTGTCTGGCCGCCCCAAATCGCATAACGAGCTGCATAGTTCTGCCCGTTTTGTGTGATTACCGGCTGGCAGTCAGAAACGCACTTCTGAAAGGAATACTTCAGTTGGTCGAAGTCCGGCCCCGACTCCCCCATCGGCGCAAGTTGCAAGTCCGCGTCGGGAAGGGTTGAGGTGGTGCCAGTAAATGAGGACATCAGGTAGTATTTTTTCTAATGATGTTACCGATACCGTAAGTCAAGGACCGTCAATATCCCCCGGTCCTCCCATAAGTTTGGGCATGGGTGTGTTTAGCCATGTCAATGTGTTCAATGTTGGAAACAGCCAAATAACGCAAGGGGTCGATCATGTCCTTGGTTGCTTCGTTTGATCCTCCCTTGGCCGTGTATTCTTGGAGGGCGTATATAATGTTCTGGCAGCGGTCCGAAACGTAGAGGCGGGGGGAGTTTGTGGAATCTCGGGGCTTTGACTCATCCCAAGACAAAAGGGTGTTGAGCATCTGAATCCCGTTTTCCACATCCACGCCGGGGGCCGGGAGGAACGTCATGCCCGCGTCGTCTAGGTCGGAAATGATCGTGGTTGCCCCGTCTTGGCTCTGGCGTTCAGCAGCTCCCATTCGGGGGTCAATGTACCGCTCAAAGATTTCAACGTCTTTCTCAACGTCCTTAAAAAGCGTAACGTAGTCTCGGATTCCCAGTCCCCTGCCCTTCGAGGCGGGGCCAGGCTTCCCCTCAACTGTGTTTCCGGGGAGCGCCCAGTCGTCGTCATCGGGATACTCATGCCACACCCACCAAGTCCCACCGGCGTCCACCGCAACCCATGCCGCCGCCCAGTTCTTAGAGCCCGCAGGGTCAACCGCCATGTAATGAGTGACGGCGTATTTAATCAGGTTCCCCTTCTTGTCCCGCTTCTGATCCCGATCTGCTTTCAGCCAAGGGAGGTCTTCATGCTTGATGACGTTAATCTCTTTATTGAAAGCGGGGAAGGCCCCGGAAATTGACTTGGTTGGGATGCCGTAAGCGCGAGCTAGAATTTCATCTTTCGGGCGCGTCTTGATTTTCGCAATGAAGTCGGACGTATCAATGAATGCGTTGTTTTCCGTGTGGAGGTAAAATATCGCCGTACCCGGACGGGAAAGACTTTCCTGCATAACCGGAACCTGTATCCCGCCCAGAAGGGGGGCCGGGGCCGTAAGGAGAGTTTTGGTTTTCCCGAGGATGTCTTGAACCAGCGGGGACCACCCCGTGAGCGTGGTGAACGTGAGAATGAGCCTGCCGTGGTAGTCGGTGGTACGATAGCCAAGCGTCTCAAACATTTTCTGGGGGCACTCCTCATCGCACCAGATGACATGGGCCTTGTAGCCTTCGATAATCTGGGGGTCCTGCTGGTACTGTCGGTAGTTGCCGAACTTTATCGCCCCGCCCTTTCGGTAGCCAGAAATGGGAGGGAGGATGCAAATGTTGTCCGTGAAACCGTTTTTCTGTGAATACTGGAGGGAATGACTTACCCCTTTCTTTGTCGGAATGTTTTTAATGGATTGAGGGATGGCCTCGTGGATCATGGCCTGCTGATCCTGAATAGAGCGTTCCTCCGAAACGTGATAACAGCGCACCTCTGCCTCTGGGATGGAGGCGGCGGCATAGACGCAAAGCCGACTGGCGAGCACGCTCTTGCTGGAGCGATTCCCTCCCAGAATAACGAACGTGGAGTAGTTCTTCCAGTGGGACATAATGAGCTGCCAGCTCGGCAGCACCCACCCAGCCCCCACGGGGTTTTCAATGGTCCTCGCCTCTACTTCCTTTCTGATTCGGACGTACTCCCGCAAGCGGTCTTCGTCCCAAGTTTCCAAAACGGAGCGGGGCAAAACGGGCCTCCACGGGATGCCAAAATCAGGCTGAATCGAATCGGCATAATGCGTCCCTAAAATAGGCATCAGGCTTTGTCCTTAAAAACCAACCGCTGCATGTCCTTCAAATGGCGTTCAGTGGCGGCGAGACTGCCCGCGCTTCCGCTGCCTTCCGTTGGGCGAATACCGCAATTCCACAGGTCATCCATTAGGGCCTGTGCCTCGTGCTCGAAAATACTAACGAGGGGAGGCGCATCCATCCCTTCGTGTTCGGGCTTGTGCTTCTCCCACTCCACCGGCTTTGCAAACACCCTTTCGTTGTTTCGCCATCCCCACATGAAAATATGAATGGTTCCCCTCCATGGGGCCGTATAAGCGCGAACGGTCGTTTCCCTTTCCTTGAACGTATTCATAAAGTCTTTTTGGGCTTCTTCTTTTTGGCCGTGGACGGCTTTCTCCATGTGTCTTTTTCGGGATCGTCAAACTTGCGCCAGTCCAACGGCGGGGGCTCCCATCGCCCTTCCTTCTTCGGGTGTTTCACGGTCAATAGGGTTATTACCTGAGAACATATAGGTAAAGTCTATTATGGGCTTCCTTTTGGGGAGGTCGCCCGTATGGTGCGAGTGATGGAACGAGTCCTTGTCGCATCGCCCGTCCGTGGCGGTGTTTCTCCTGCTTATGTCCGCGCCCTGATGGGGTTGCTTTTTTCCAAGGCGAACAAGCCTTTTGGGGGTCCGAACGCCCCATTCGACTTCCAGTGGGCGGCGACTTCGGGGACTTCCGTAGCCATGGCTCGGGATGAACTGGCTCACTTGGCTATCAGGGATAAATATGACCGGCTGGTTTTCTGGGATATTGATTTGGGGTCCGCGAATCCAGACGTAACGCTTGCCATGTTCGCCCGCCTCCTGAGCCACAAAGAGGATGTGGTTGCCGGTCAGTATGTGGGGCACAACTTCATTTCATCCTTCCACGGGGCGCGGGTGGAGAACGCCGAACCCCGACCGGATGGCCTGATGGAAATGGCCCAAATCCCCCTCGGCTTCTCCTATATCAAGACTTCCGCCCTCAAGAAGATCATGGAGGCGAAACCGGAGCGGCGTTACATGCAGAAGGAGACGGGCCGGGAGGGTAAGCCGGATATGTTCGAGTTCTTCCCCAATGGGGTGCGCGGCCCCAATACGGCAGAGGGGAAGATTGAGAAGTTGAAGGAAATCATTCCTCCGGGGAGCGCCATACCCGTGGGGCACATGGGAGAAAAGCTCTCTGAAATAGCCAGCGTGCTGGGGGCCTCCGACTACTCCGCCAACATCATGCTAGGTGAGGATTACTATTTTTGTGCTCTCGCTCGGGAGTCGGGTGTAAAGCTGTTCATCGACAATAACCTGATCGTCCCTCACGACACGGGAGTGCGCCTCCCCGTCAGAAATCAGGACATCCTGACGGAACTCACCCAACCTTGGCGTCTGTCCAATGACGGCGACCTGGACAAGGTTGGCCCCATCCTCGAACAGCTCCGCCCGCTTCTTTCCAACGACCTGCCATGATTCAAAACGAGGTTTACGAGGCCAGCACCCGAGACGGAAAGTTTAAGGGCGTTTTCAGGGACGGGTTCCTGATGGGATGGTTTCAGTCAAATACTGGGTGCGCCTACTGGTTCGGGGATGCCCGACTTATTTCCAATGCGATCCCCGCGGGATATTCCATGATCCCCGGCTTCATCCCTCATCGCTAATTCCCATGATTCGCCCGCTCCCTACCTCTGAAATCTACTCCGGTATTGAAAAGCTGGGGCTTCCCACGGATATCCAGGGATGGCACTCCACCGACCCACTCTTTGAGCAGTTAATCAAGGAGACCGAGGCCAAGACGATTATTGAGTGTGGGTCTTGGAAGGGGGCCTCCCTGATTCATATGGCGAAACTGGCCCCGGAGGCTAAACTTTACGCTGTTGACTCATGGCTGGGGGGAATCGATCACGACTTAAACCAGTCGGACGAAACCAGCGTGCTAACGAGGGAGCACGGATACCCGAGGCTCTACTTCCAATTCCTGACGAACGTAAAGCGGGCGGGCGTTCACGAGAGGGTTTGCCCGATCCCGCAGACTTCCGTTAATGGGGCGCGGCTGCTACAGGCGCACGGGATTCAGGCTGATTTGGTCTATGTGGATGCGTCCCACGAAAGTTGGGACCCCTACCATGACATGAACGCTTACTGGCCACTAGTGAGGCCGGGCGGCATCATGTTCGGGGATGACATCGCTTGGCCGGGAGTCGCCGTTTCCTACTACCGTTTCCTTTTGGAGAATCAGAAGGACTTTGCTCCTGAAATCGTGGGAAAGAATTTTTGGATTTGCCGGAAAGCCTGAAGATGCGGTCGAAGTTCTCCGCGTACTTCTCCCGGTTGTAACCCTTCTCCGGTCCCCTACCCTTTCCGTTCACGGCGGTCCTTTCTGAAGCTGAGGATGTGGTGGCGGTACTCCAAGCCGGAGAGAATCTTCATGTTATCCAGAGAGAAGTCTCGGTGATTGGATGTTTTGAAAACAAGGAAACTTCCCTTGGGTATTGGGCCGTGCGCTTCTTCCCAGATGACGCGATGCAGGAATTTAGGGGGGAGGCCGCGCTTCTGATAGATGAAATATCTCCGCTGGTCCCATGAGTAGGGGAGGCCGTTGTGGATTATCTTCTCCCGTGTGTTCCGGGGCTTGTTTAGGCCCCGCTTGAGGAGGATTCGCCCGATGTTGGAGTGGTCGCACCCAAATACATCGGCGGTCTTTCGCAGGCTCTTGGTGCGCTCGTATTCCTCTTTGATGGTGTTGACGACGTAGGAGGGGACGGCCTTTCGGGTTCCTATTTGGGAGCGGGCGACCGTCAACTTGATTTCCCTAGGATCGAAGCGTGGCCGTTTCGGGGCGTGCTTCTCCAAGAGGTAAATGATCCCAGAGGCATCAATCATTTTGGAGAAGTGGGATTAACTCGTAACGCTGGTGTTCCTCGGAGAAGCGGAAGCAAAGGTGGGGAGCGGAGGAAATCTTCAGCCGCTCATGTTCGACGCAATGGGAGGCGTAGTCCTGATGCCAGCGGGTTTGCCCTCCCTTTAGGTGGAGGATGAAGTAAGGGACGGGGTGCTGGCGGGGGATTTCTTCTCTCATGGCTCGTCAGCCTTAACCGTGGCGGGGACACGCACGAAGCCCAGTTTGGCGTATTTTGCGTCCGCCTCCAAAAGAAGCCGGGTTCGCTCCCACGCAAGGGCTGCGAACCAGGTGTCCCTGTTACTCCAGACTACGTTCTTGTTAGCTTTGGAGGCGGCCTTAAAGGCTTCTTCGTCTTGGTCGGGGGTCATGGCTTGATTCCCTCAATCGCGCGCTTGGTTTCTTCGCCGCAGAACAATCGTCCGCGTCCCGTAGTGTCCACGGCCACCCACATGCCCATTCGCTTTTCCCAGTGAGAAAACTCCCATTCCTTGGGTATCGTGGCGTAAATGCTCTCAAAAATGTCGTTAAACTCAGACTCCTTTATGGGCTGTGTGCTCATTTGATAATTCGTTTCGCCCAAAGCCTCTCCAATTCGCCCTCCCCTAAATACCGAACAAAGGACATGCTCTCCACATGAAAGAGGGCGAGTCTCTTTCCTTGGGTGGTCACTCTTAGGTCTCCATCCTCTCCGGGGATGTCGAAGGGGGCGCGGGGAACGTCCCGGAGGGATTGCTCCGGGGCCCTCTGGCCGGCAATCAGGGCTTTCAGGTCATCTTTGGAAAGCGATCCCTTGGGGGCGACCCGAGTATCCACATGTGAAAAATCGGGATTATCGCGCTTGAAGGCCCTTTCAAATCCGGGGTCAATTTCACTGCGCGGGTCCTCATTCACCCATTTCACCGGGGATAATTCTGCTCCCGTAATAGCCTTGGCGTTGGCAAAAAGTTTTTTCAGCTTCTCCCCATTACGCTTCCAAGCGGCTTCCTTCTTGGGGGTGCGAATTGAACCCAGCATCTTGGCTGGGTTAACTTCGTCCTCATGGCCGCACTTTGAACACTTGTGTTTCATACTCACCAAAACCAAGTCCACATCGGAGCGTTCGGGAATCGTTCTTTATTAACCTGATATTTGGCTAAAACTAAAAACGCCATGAGCAACACGAACGCGGCCATAAGCAGGATGGTCTCAATCTTTTTCCTCATACCGCATCAGTGACCGTTACCTAATCGGTAGTCAATACGGTACTGATGCCGTTAGTCATGCACAGATTCGGTATAGAGGGGCGATGCCGGCACGGATCAACTTCATGGGATAAACCCGATTCGCCCAGCCCGGTTTCCTCTCAACCGAAACGAACTTCTCCCCCAAAACCCCCTTCAGCATCCTCCGATTCGGGGCGAGCCCGATAACCTTAATCTCCGCCCGCATCGGCCAGCCATCCACCATTTCCACGGGGGGAATATCCCGCTCCGCAGGCTCCAAATCCCCCTCCATGATCCCCGGACCCGCTTCCCCCTCATCCACAAAGGCCATTCCTTTTGATTCTACGGGGTAGTTCGGTGGGAGGATGCCTCCGGTGGGATCATGGGAAACAGAGGCCCCCACGGGCATTTCTGAGGCATCCACCGTCAACGTGACAGTGGGACCTGAGTTAGCTGTACCGGGCACCCCCACCACCGAGGAAAACAAATCCTGAATCCCCTCCCTCGCCTTCCTTTTCGCCTCCACCCCCTTGATCTTCTCATAGGCCGAAGCCCAGTCTTTAAGTGCTTTCTGACAGGTCAATACGTGGTTAGCCATAAATTTAGTGGAGGGTCATTTTGCAGCCTTGGGCGCATCGCCCACAGGTACACGCCGGGAGCGCAATTCCCCAAGTCATGCACTTGGACCCCGACTCCATGGTTTTCTGAATGACCCAGTTCATCGTATTGGCGTACCCGCATTCTCCCGTCCTTGATGAGAAATCCCAATCTCGGCCCTCGGCTAAATCAGCTGGGCGAGAGTAATATGCGCCGTCCACATTTTCCATTAACCTCACCCTTTTACCCCATCCCCAAAACCTCAAGCGCAAAACCTACTACGGATTTCAATTTTAAACCACCCCACCACTTCCCAAGCCCTTCCCCTCCTAAACACCACAGAGCCCCGTATAGCCCAAATAAACCCACTCCACGCCAATCCTACAGAGGAGACCAGTTCAGAACTAGTTCACTTCGGATTTCTACTTTAGACCCGTAATCAATTCACATTACCAGCAGTTGCCCCAGCTCGTACCCCCTCCCCCGGTGCGTCCAGGGTCCAGCCGGAGGGCTGATATACGTTGCAAGCTTGTGGTATTCAGGTGTTTCCTAGGAATAACCAGCAATACCAGACATAATCATTCTTGTGCGAACGGTGTTGCAGTGGCAACTAGTTACGCAGATTCCGATCCGGTTCTGGCCCAGTCTCAACTGGTTAGTTCAGTTTGATTTGAACTGAAAAACGGGCTGCTGGGGATCGAAGGTATTTAAACCAATATTAAACCAGTCCGTGTCGTGTTCTCTCGAAATGGCGTAATAGCAGCAAGGAAACGGTGCTATCCGGGCATTTGTTAAGCTGGGAGGGGTTCTACCTGCTTTGGGGGAGATTTGCCTTCTAGGGCGTCTAGTAGGGATTCTTTGGAGGGGGAGCCGAAGAAGTTGATTGTTTGGTTGATGGAGGCGTTTTGGAGTGAGGAGCGGCCCGAGATGGCGTTTCCCTTGTCGAGGGCGACGGAGAGGGCGAATGACTTTTCGCCGGGCTTGAAGTTGCCGTGGTCAACGTCTTGTTGGATGGAGTCGATGAGGGAGTCTGCGAGGGATTGGAGTTTGGAGGTGACGCGGGCGTTGAAGACTTCGACTGTTTCCCCGGTGATGCGTTGGAGGACGCGCCGATCTTCTTCTGTGACGGGACCGAGGCGGGGGGAGGAGCGCAGGCCGATGCCTTTGCCTTCGACGAGGGCGGTTGCGACGGATTCAGCGAGTGAGGCAGGCTCGTAAGTCTTCTTGTGGGCCATTTGGTAGCCCTTGGGGAGGCCGGAACCCGCTACCCACTTCCCGACTCCTGGCTTTCTTCCGCGTTTCTTGGGAATGGCCCGAGCCTGGTTCTCTGCTGGGAGGCTCGCGGGGGTGGTTTCCTTGGCCGTGGGGTGAGTTTCGGGGGTGGGATGGGCGTTCTGCCCTGTCTGTTCAGTCTCGCTCATGGGAGGTCCGATTTGCTGATCTTGACGTATTTCGGTAGGACGGGCGAATGGGGCTGATGACGCACAAATCCACCGTCGATGGTCGGAACGTAATCCACCATCAGCGAATTGAGCGCCATTTGGCGGGCGCGGGGCATTTCCCATTCATTGCGGGCAGCCCATTCCCGAACTGATTCCCATTCTTGGGTCGGCATCCTCATGGCCTATCTCGATAATCGGGCCGCCCACCGACTCAACCCTAAACAAAGAGAAACCCCCAACAGCAGCTAACGGGCTAAGGTTCCGTGCACACTACGGAAGGGACCCGGCTACTGTTGGGGGAAATTATTGGTTCTGGGCTACAATGAGGACAACTCTGAGCATCCGCGGCGAGCGGGAGGCCCGGTTTATCTGCTGGGTGCGGGTCACAGCAGGTTTCCGTTGGGCTTTGCCATGATCCCTTTGAATTTCTTGACGAAGAACTCTTGCTTGAGCGGGGCTGTTTCTTTTGCCGCAGGAGGGGGATTCTTTCGAGGACGACTCTCCCATCCCTTCAGGGCGTTTAGTTTGTTCTGGGCGGCTTTGCGGGGGGTTTTCGCTGCCCCTCCTTTCTGTCCCAGCATGCGCATTACCGCACTTTTCATTTCCTCGGTCACTTGCATGGGGAGGAGCGAAGCGGCTTCCCATTACAAACGCAAGCTTCAAATAGGGATTGCCAAACGGCTTCGCATCCCTATTTCTTGTCCCCAGTCGAGCACCAAGTAACCCAACCCCCCCCCAAAAAAAAACAGACCGATCCTCTGGGTAACTTTCACGACAGCCCGCAGCTCGCACCCGATTCGCCACTCTCACCCGCTCGATTCCCAAACCACCATGAACGCCAATCGCCGCTCCCGCCTCGTCAAGATCGTATCCCGCTTGCATGTCGAGCTTCAGGAAATCCAGTCGCTCGCCCAAGAGGAACAAGACGCTTTCGACAACATGCCCGAATCCCTTCAGGGAGGCGAAAGCGGACAGAAGATCGAGGATGCCGCAAACTCGCTTCAGCAAATGGCGGACGACCTTGAGAACCTGATTTCTGATTCGGAATCCATCGACGCCTAACCCCCCTTCCCAACATGAACACCGCAACGACCACGCTTTCCCAATCAGTTGAAACGACTGCGCACACGCCTCACTGTGAATGCCAAGGCACTGGCCTGATCGAGAAACGCGGACTGCGTGGCCACGCGTTTCACATCTGCGAAAATCCTTTCTGTGTGGCTGGCAAAGAAAGCCGTGTTGCCGCCCTCGAAGCCGCTAACCGCACATAACCAGTGAACCAGCTACGAATCTACTCTATCGCGCCCCACTATCGGTCCTGCACCGTTTGGGAAGGCTCGCGCATGACGCACGCCCGCATGATTACGAACGTCCTCAAGCCGCACAAGAAACTGACCAAGCAGGAGCGCCACGCCGAAATTGCGCGTTGGCTCTGGAAGAAATTCAGCATCCCCGGTCCCGTTTTTAACTCCACTCACTGATGAATATTTTGCCGTGCCCTTTCTGCGGAAGCCATGAGGTTTCCATTTCTCATTCCGTTGATTTGGATGACGTACCTGCCTCGCTCTATGTCGAGTGCCACAAGTGCGGCGCCATGGGTCCAGAAACAAACCCGCACCACGGAAAAGCAGTAGAGAAATGGAATGCCCGCTCCGCGCTGGCACACAAGGGGGAGGGGCTGTGAGCACGAATGACAAAACCAAGGCGGCGCTGATCCAGGACATTAAAAACTTGGAGCGGGCCAAGCGATCCCTTTTGGCCGAGAACGCGGCGATGCGCACGGCGCTACACAATCTTTGGGAGTGCATGCATCGGTGCGGCTTGAGCGAACACTCCCGCATAGGGAAAGCGATGAGAGAGGCCGAACGCCTCGCACCACTGCCATAAACAAAACCGGAAACCAATCTTATGGAGTACTCAACCAAACCAGCAAAACACATGGATCGCCGAGAAATGATGTTCGGCAATTCAGGAAAGGAAATGATCGAGGTGCCTCACGACCGCTATCAGTGGCTCCTTGAGGAAGTGGACCGGCTCGAAGCCGCGCTGCATGACTGCGCCGAAGAATCGGACAGGCGCAACGTGCGCGGCTTGGTTCAACGTGTCATGAAGGACCGTGCTCCACGCCCATGAAACCCGACCACATGAATTGGGAGCAGTACGCCAAGTGGTATGAGACCTATCACAGGGAGTCGCGTGAGCGAGCGAGGATCGATCTGCAACGCGAACGCGAGTACATCAGGAGCCTTAAATACGACATCGAAAAGCTTCTGGAAATCCTCGCGCTATCCAGACTATTCGCGCTTGGAGAGGCGTTGCCAACAAAGGACGAACTTATGCACCGGATAGACCAAGCGCTCCTTTTCGGCGTCTATTCACACCCCGGGGAAGCAAGGTGCCTTAAATGCGGCAAGCAAATGTGCGACCACAGTGAAACTCAGGTGTGGGAGTGCGCGATGAACCGATGAAAAAGAAAAATCCATTACCGCTATACGATGCTGAGGATCGCGCTCAATTCCTCTTCCAAAACGGCGCTCCTAAGGACTGGCTTATTCTGACGCAGGATGAACTAAGCGTTCTTGCGAACGATTTGGGAAACCACCGCCATCGACTCCGCGAGGCGCTAAGCCAAATCGCGCGTCTGGATTCCGAAAAAGGGGACCTCGTCGACGGCCTTATCAACGCGAAGCGGTCAATCGAGTTCCTTGGAGGCAAGTGGACCACCGGGTGGATTCAAGCGACTGCCCTGACGCTCAATCACGATAAGGCGGACGGGACATGAGCGCGACCACCGTTGCCGCCCTGTTCGTGGACGCCAAGGGCCCTTACTCGAAGGTTCCCGATGTGGACGTTTGGGGCGTGGAACGTGACGCCCGGCTTTATCCTGGCCCCTTCCCGGTTGTGGCCCATCCTCCCTGCCAACGCTGGGGGAAAATGTGGTTCGGCCAGCCGCTCACCGTAAAGCTTACGGGCGTTCGCAAGAAGAAGGGCGACGACGGCGGTTGCTTCGCTGCTGCCTTGGCTGCCGTCCGCAAATTCGGCGGTGTCCTTGAGCATCCTTGGGGCTCCCATGCTTGGAAGCACTTTGGCCTGAACAAGCCGGCCCGCGCTGGTGGTTGGATCAAGGCCGATGACTACGGATGGACCTGCTGCGTGGAACAAGGCCAGTACGGCCACTACGCCCGCAAGCCGACGCTGCTTTATGCCGTTGGGAGCGACCTGCCGGAACTCCGCTGGGGGCACACCGAGGCCAAGCTAGATCCCGAAGTAGTGGCACGCATGGGATTGCAACGCGCCAAGCGCCTTGGCGAAGTCGGAGCCCGCGGAGGTGGCCGAAACAGCCCCGCCAGGATTCACACCCCGCCCGAGTTCCGAGACCTGCTGCTTTCAATGGCCCGCTCCGTTTCACCTGTCGGTGTGTTTTAACCATGAGCAAACGCACAATCATACTGCCTCCCGGGACCCTGAAAAAGATCAGGGCCATGGCCGACGGATTTAGGACCAAGCGCCAAATCTCTGACGCGTTGGAGAAAAAAATCGGCCTCACCTACCAACTGCTATTCGAGATGACCGAGGGAATCTATCCTTACGAGGAACGCGGCAACATCCGCAAATGCAGGTACGAGGACACAAAATGAAAACAGAGAAACAGATCACCCAGGAAATTAAGCGTATCCAGAAAGAACTTAAGGCCATGACCAAGCGCCCAGCTGTGGACTTTGAACGCTATTCAGCACGCACCGGAATCCTAAGCGCCCTTCAATGGGTGCTCCGCAAGTAATCGCCCCAACTTGGATCAATGAAACCCATCACACTAATTCTCGGCAACCAGAGCCAAGGCCATGGAGCCTTCTCGCAAGAGCTTCTCGACGTTTATAACGACTTCATCTGCGTCGCCAAGACATACGGTAAGACACGCGAGGAGGCCAAAGCGCTGGCCGTCAAAATACGAGAAGCCCTCGCCGCCGCCAACCGCCCCACCCAATGACCACCAACGAAGAACAGAAATCCGATCTTCCTGTGAACAGTGACGACAACTCTGAGCATCCGCGGCGAGCGGGGCGGAATTGGCGGGGTGGGCGAAAAGCAAAGGTCACGAATAATTGGCCGCATGGCACGCGAAGTCCCGGGTCGTCCTCGTGATGCCCTTTGCAAATTGGTCGGATGGGAAGGATTCGATACCTGCAAGCTGGTGGTCGGCTGTTCGTCGCCAGCAACGCTACGGTCATGACCCGCTGTCTGCGTCTATCTTTCGCCACCCTCCGATAAATTTATGGCTCTCGGGATTCTGAGGGTTGATCGGGCATAAATTCATGCGTAGGGGTCAGGTTCATGTTTTTGGGTTGATGGAGGTATGGTCCGGTGAATTTACCACCGCGGTAGCGGGGCTGGATTTCCCGTGGGCATCACCACCAGCTTGGCCGACATTGCTGGCGGCTCCTGGACCAAATTGGGTGGCGGCACATTTCTCGCATGACTTGCCGTTAACCACGGCGGAGCGGCATTTGTCGCAGAGGTGAAATCCGCCGATCTTCAGCGCAGGTTCTGGCTTTGCTGGCGTGAATGGTTCCGGCATCGGCATCCATGCGAGCATACAGCCAGGCGCGATGCGCTGGCCGGTGATTGAGCGCCAGTCTCGGCCAGTGTGATACGGCTGGTAGAAGACGACGCGAACAGCGACTCCGTTGACCTCTTGGATAGTGGCGAGGATGTCGCGGTCCTTCGGCGCATCCTTCATTTCGCGCCAAGCAGATGGGGCGGGTTTACGCCACCAATGGATCTGATCCTCCAGTGCTTTGAGGCGGGCTTCTACGATTGGGTCGCTCATGGTGTTATAGATTTGAGTCGGAGGAGGTATCTCCTCAGGAGTTGTTGCTGTGCTGAATCTTACCGGCCTCATCGTTGAAGGGATGAAGGAGACTGAGGACGAATACGTCATCAGCGTGACCGTGAAGGAGGAGCCGCCCGACGTGGACTGCTGTCTCCTCCAAAAGCTGGTGTCGAATGGCCGCAAAGAGGCGTTCTTCACCGATACGCCCATGCACGGGCGCCCGGGTGACCCTCCGGATGCTGCGGCAGCGCTACAAGTGCCAGGCGTGCGGGAAGACGGCCTACGGCACCATTCCCCACATGCACGAGGAGCACCGGGTCACCAAGCGGTGCCACGACTACATCTGCAAGACGGGCGGCAAGCGCACGTGGAGCACCCTGGCGAGCGAGCTGGGCCTCGACCCGCAGACCATCTCTGGCATCTGGAATCGCTGGGCCGACCGGGAACTGGCGAAGGTTAAGATGGCCACGCCCCGTTGGCTCGGCCTGGACGAGATCCACATCAAGGGCCGGGCGCGGGCCGTGATTACCAACATCGAGCACACTTTCGTTGGGGCACCAAACATGCTGCCCACCCTTCTCCGCGCTCACCCCACCCCAACCATTAGGAAATCCCGAATAGTTGGGAGTCGCAGACCTAAACTCAAAGAACTCCCCGACTGCACCTAATCCCCTTTCGGGGCGACACCATGAAGATGACTTTCAATGCAGCAAGGGCATCCCCACCCTACCACGACTAGGGGGAGCGATTCAATGGGGTGTTTACTTCATGTTGGGCGGGCAACCTGATATTCAAGTTCTCAAGTAGGCGACCCATCTTTCTTTCCTTTCGCTCTCTGCGGCGTTGGGCGCGGGCCTTTTGGGTTTCCCGCTGGCGACCCTCCTTTTCGATAAGCAGTCGGCGGGTCTCCGCATGTCCCATCTGCCGTAACACCTCCGCCCGGATTCCCAACTTGACCGCCGAACGACGAAAAAATCGGTTCTCCCGGCGAGTCGCCAAATCCATCCTCGGCTTTCGGGGGAGGCGCGTCGATCTACTCCGATGTGTTGTCGATTCATGGTAAAGGCCATGACAACGCCGACAAAGGCAAACGAGGTCGCCCAAAAACTCCATCTCCTGCCTCAAATGCTCATAGGTCCGATGGTGCGCCTCAAGTTGCTTTGAACTATTACAGACTTGGCAGCGAAAACCGGCCTTCTCTTTCACCCTTTCGGATACCTGTTTCCAGTAATCGGTAGTCAGGTACTGTTGGTATTCTATTTGTCTCTCAGTCATCTTTAATTCTTCTCCTGTTCGGTTCCAAAGGAGGCTTTTTGGGGCTCCAGTGAAGCCCTACCCCTTTCGGTTGCTCCTCGCATTTCGCCTTCTCCTGTTTCGGACGCAAAGGCGGGCCTCTTGGCCTTGGGGAGTGAAAACCTCCAGAACACCGCCCCCAAGGTCTTTTGCGAAATACGAATCACAACCGGCATCCCTTTTTTGTGGGCTATGCACCCCACGATTTTCCGATGTAATACGAGGACGGAAAATAAGAAACCCCAGCAGGTAGAAGCTGCTGAGGTTTCCTGAAAATGGCCCGTGTGAGGCCCCTAAAGTCGTCTCATCGGCTTCTACCCGATGCCCCCAGAGAAACCCCGATACCCCATCTATGTCAATACCTGATGGGGCGGGGAGGGCGAAAATCTTTTGGTGGGCGGCCCGAACCTAACTATAGGTAATAACCCCCAGACAGATTGAGCGATTTCTCTAGCTAGGCGGGATGCCCTGAGTGGTGTATTCTGGGGACATGAAAAACGAACTCTACTCCGTCAAGCGCGTTGATAGTGGCGTCTATGAAGTCATCTGTCGGGGCGTTTCGCTCGGCACGATTCGTAACAATGCGGGCGATGATTCGTTCTGGTCAAGCGCCCGCTGGACTGTGGATGGCGTTCCTGCCTCTAAGCACGGTTACGCTGGCCGCAACACGGGCATGAAGTTCTCTGGTTTCCGCTACCTCGAATCCGCCGCCAACCATATCGCCATCATGGCCTCCATGCAAATTATCCGACTCGTGAACGCCTAACCATCCATTATGACCACCCGACCCACCCAACCCGACAATTCTCCGCATCCGAGGGGAGCCCAGCATACGCCGACGGGCGAACCGAAAAAGGCCAAAGTAATCCGTAAGCGCGGCGGTGCCTTCGATGTGGTCGCTGTGGGCGATGGCAGCTTAATCACTGGCGGGTACGGTTCTGAAAATGATGCCATGAGAGCCGCAATACGGATTGGGCGCGATGTTGAGGGCGCTCCCGCTTGGATGCTGTGGGCGTATCGCCATGGATTCGCCGGCACCGATTCTTCCACGCAAGCCGCATATGAGGATGCCGCTTTATCCGCCTACGAGGCCAACCAAGCACGGATTGCCGAATTACTGGGCGTTCTGGAAAAGACGCTTCATCCTCTGGCTATGGCCGCTCGACTCAACGAAGGGGAGTGCGGGGACAAGTGTCTTGCAGCCTATAACGAGGCCCGCGCCGCCCTCCAGCCCTCCCCATGACCAGCCTAAAAGACAAAGCCTCCCGCATCCGAGAACTGGCCGACGAGCTAGAAAGGGCCTACTCGATGCCCCACCCCCCCAGTGAAATACTCAGGATAACCACCGCCATGTGGATGCTTTTGAAGGAGATTAATAAGGAGGGCGGGAAGTGAACGTTTACATTTGGGAGCGCGTGGAGTTCGCAACGTCCAATTACCATACGGAGGGCGGCGTGGTCATTTTTGCCGATTCCTTGGATGAGGCGAGGACTCTCGCTAACGCCGTGGAGGGGTGCGAAATCAAAGAGACCGAACAGCCTAACGAGGTTCGCCCCTGCGCAACGGGCGAAAAGAAAGTGTTCATCATGCCGGACGCCGGCTGCTGCTAGGCCAACACCCACACCATCCCCAGCAGGATAACGCAAAATGAACCTGGCTTTATTTGTTTGGACCATCGGGGATGCCATCGGGCTGGCCGTTTGGTCACTGGTCATCTTCTGTTTGTTTCTGTTTAAGGCCTTGGAGTGGCTCGACAGAAAATAGGTGTTTCACCTCACCCTATAATCCCACGTTAGACCTCATGGATTTAAATTAGGTCCCCGTGGTATATTCTCACTAATGAAAATCTGCAAAACGATGGACTACACGGGCGAATCACGAGCCCAAGATGCAGCGGAGGGGGATTTCACCCTTTGCCATGGATGCCAGGAAATGTTTCCGGGGGGGCTGATGTGCCTCTGGGAGGGGCGGAATCTTTGCCCGGATTGCATGGATGGGCTTTCGGCTGAGGACTTGGAGGGCGGAAAATGAACCCCCGCGAACAGATCGCCCGACACGTTATGGGACTGGGTTTCCCCTCCACGGGACACGCCATGCTGAAGATTGCAAGGGAGGCCCCGTTTGGGCCGTCCTATGCCTTTAGCGGGCTTTCCCAAGTGGTCAGGCCGGAATCCCCGCGCCCCGCGTATCGCCCCGCCAATGCCCGCAATGACCTCGTGGTAGCCTTCCCGCCCGACAAGGGATACTTGGGGGCCTGCACCACAGTTGCGGACCTCTCCCGCCACGGAATCTACCCCGGCCACCTCGGGACCACCCCGAACAAGCAAGCAGCGGTCAAACTTATCCATCAGGCCAACATGGAGGCCATGGAGGGAAGCGGGAATGGGAATGAGGCCAATCGGCGTTTACGGGAGGCCCAGAAATGAACTTCACCCTATTCTGTATATCGGTGTGGGCGGTTTGGGTGGTGGGGCTCATTGCCTTGCTGGCTTGGGGGACTCCCAAATAATTTACCATGAAAAACGCCACACAAACCGAACTGATTACATCGGACCCGAGGCAGCCCATTGCCACGGTTGAACCGACCATTGGCCAGCTCTTGCAGGCCGTCATCGAGAAGGGAGACCCGGAAAAGAACATAGGGGTTCTCGAACGCCTGATTGCCCTGAAGGAGCGGGCGGAGGAAAAGCAGGCCGAACGCGAGTTCGCCGCCGCCTTCCTCGAATTGCAGAAGGAAATGAAGGGCGTGCAAGCCTTGGACGAGGTTCCCGACAAACATGGCGGGGTGCGCTACACCTTCGCCAGCTATGAGCGGATCATGCGGCAGGTCCGCGACCCTATCCAGCAGCACGGATTCAGCGTGAGCTTTGATTCCGAGTTCAAGGACAATCGGGTTATCGCCCGCTGCATCCTTACCCACGTTGGGGGGCACAAGCGAATCACCACCCAGTTCATGCGGGTATCCGCTCCTTATGGCGCGAATGACTCCCAAGCGGACGGGGCAACCATGACCATGGCGAAGCGTTACGCCCTTTGCTCCGCCCTCAACATCGTCATTGAGCGAGATTCGGACGGGATCGACAACGACATGCGAAACGAGGGTCAGCCCATTTCCTTTGAGATGGCGGAAACGCTCAAGGAGTTGGTGAAGGAAACCCGCAGCAACGAGGCCGCCTTCCTGAAGTACGCGGGCGCTTCCAACTACGAAGAAATCGGCATGAACCGATACCAGGAGCTTTTCCGCTCCCTCCAAAACAAACTCCGCCAGCAATGAAAATCCTCGACATGCAGCAGGGTGGAACTGAGTGGCACATGGCCCGAGCCGGGAAGGTGACGGCCAGCGAGATTGACTCACTTGTCTCCCCGACCCTCGAAATACGAAAGGGGCAAGGCCCACAAACCTACCTCTACAAAAAGACGGCGGAGCTTATCATGGGGTATCAGGATGAAAGCGGCGGGACGATGGCAATGGATGCCGGTCGCACCCTCGAAACCATCGCCCTTCCGTGGTACGAATTCCAGTTTGGGGTAACGGTCAATCGGGTGGGCTTCGTGCAATCCGATGATGGGAAGATCGGATGCTCTCCTGACGGCATGATCGAAGGCAAACAATGCGGACTCGAAATCAAGTGCCCGCAGGCCGAGCGCCATTTGAAGTACCTGCTGGGCGGGGGCGTCCCGACCGAATACTTCACCCAAGTACAATTCTCCATGTTCATCACCGGATACCCTGAATGGGTGTTCGTGAGCTACCACCCCCACCTGCCCCCCTTCGTGGTCCACGCCATCCGCAGCCCCGAGGCCATGAACGTCTTTCAGTCAGCCCTGAATGATTTCCTGCCAAAGCTGGAGGATGCAGAGGCCCGCGTTCGTGCAATGATGGAGGCGAAAGCCCGCCGCGCCCAAAGGGAGGGAGCTGCCTGATGACAACTTGGGGACAACGCTTGCTGACCGCCTTTCAGTCCGAAAAGGAGGCCAAGGGGGCGAACCTGTCAGCCGATGAGATAGCGGCGACCGGGGAGCGCATGGTTGCCCTTTTCATCAAGGAGGCGTTGGCGGCATCGAAACCAAAGAAGCCCAAGCAGGCGCAAATGTCGGATGTGGAATGGATGCAGTCCTTACGGGAAGACCCCGCCTTTACGGGTTTGGATGTTGGGCGGGAGTGGGACCGCTGCTGTGCATGGTACAAGCAGAACGTTTCCAAGGTAGGGCTTCCCACTCGAAAGAGGTTCACGAATTGGCTCCTGAAGGCAGAGCGCGTTGTGACCCTGAAACAATCGGGAGCCCAATTCGCCACGGGACTAAAACCGCCCGCCCCCCAAGGACCGGAAGGATGGAGGGAATGGCTCCAAGTCGAGCTATCCACCCTCTCAGAAGATCACCCCGCCCACGGCCAATTAACCGCCGCCTACAACTGCCGTAAATTCGATATGATGCCTGCCTCATGGAGAGAGCGGGCCACCCAATCACTTCACCAGAAATCAGCATGAACACAAGCGACAGCAGGCTTTTGGAATGGATGGAATTTGTTCAGGGGACTTGGAATCTTCACGGCGATACCGGGACCCATGGACGCTTTTCTCCCAGAAATGGGATGGCGCGGGATGCTTGGTCTCTTCGGGAGGCCCTTACCCTGGACATGAAAGATTCCATGGAAGGGGATAAACGCTGCTACACCGACTTTCTATTGACCAGAAAATCACATGACTACTTCGACCAGCCTTGAGCCTTCCTTTATGCAGGCGGCACTTTTGGTGTCGGCCTTTAAGCCCAAGAGAATGAGGGCGTGTCAGGCTTTCCTTCTGGGGGAGGCTTTGAAAGGGAACGACGTTCACGGGGCTATGCTCCCGGAGGAACTGACGGGAGGCTCGCCCCACCTAAGCGGCTGCGTGTTCGGGTCCCTGATTTCCATGGGGCTCTTGGTATGCATCGGGCGGATAAAGTCTCCCAAAGAGAACGCAAAGGGCCGCAAATTGGACCTCTGCCGCCTCCCGAACGAGAAACGCCCCGCCGCCAAAGCATTTCTGGTCGCCAACGGATTCCCCGTTTCGCCCTCCACCGAACCCCATCAAATGAGCCTAGCTGTATGAACACTGAACCCGAAATGGAAACCATGCGTGAAATTTGGCCTGCCGGTGGAGATGCCGCCCATTATCACTGGGAGGTCGGCCCGGACCGCGATGGTATGGGGTGCGTTGAAATCCGCTATATCGAGGAAGACGAAAAGGGGCGGAAAATCAGAGACCGCCTTACCTTCAATCCAGCGGTCGCCGCCCTGATCGCCCAAGCCATCCAGAAATCCGCCCAAGAACTCACGCCGTGAAGACATTCGCCCAATGGCTCAACAGAAAGCCCTCCTCCCCCAAGCCCAAGAAGCCCCTAAAGAGGTCCGGGAGGTTGCGGGGGGCGAGTCGAAAAAGAGCCTCCCAACTGAAAGAGTACTACAAGATCAGGAAGGCGTTCCTCTTTGAATTCCCGCTGTGTGAGGTGGGTTGGGATGGTTGCACCACCAAGGCCACGGAATGTCACCACAGGGCATCTAGAGTGGGCGAAAAGCTCAACGACATCGACAATCTAATTCCAGTGTGCCGGAGCTGTCATGTGGCACTTCATGCCCAGCCCTCCCGAGCACGCGAACAAGGATTACTGAAATGAAGTATCGCCTCCCGGAAGAGGCGGGGATTGCCGCCATCAAACCCGCCCCCAAGCCAGAAAGAATCCGCCGAATCGCCCAAAGAAAGCGTTACGTCATCACCCCCAAGCAGGCTTTGGCCCTTGGGTTTAAACTGCCGACAAAATGAAGATTCGCCGCGATGGGATGCGCCCATTTTGCTATTGGGTGGAGAGCCGGTCTCGCCCCGGACACGAGCATTACGTAAACTGGCTGGAGGAATCGTGCTCCTGTGAGCAGTACGCCTTCAATAACCGAAAGTGGATGATGGCCCACCCCCGCCCCTTCGTCTGTGAACACATGGACGGATGCCGCGAAATGGAATGGAACGAAATCGTTGACCACTCCCGCGACCAACTCCTGAAAGAATAGGACTAGGTAGTTATCCCTATACGTAGTCAGGAACCCACTTCATAGATTTAGATACCCCAAATACTGTATATTCTCCCACATGAACCCAGAACCGACCCGCAAGGAACACGGGCGCGACAGCGCACCGACGCCCACGCCAAAAACGTTTATCGTTTCTGAATGGGATATAACCGCTCACGACGTTCCGGCCGGCCGCTACATATCAGCTGACGATTTCAAGCGCGAACTCGCCCAGCGGGAGCAGCGTATTGATGAACTGGAAATGGCTCTTGGGGAGATTCGGGCGCGTTTGCCTGCGAAAGAATACGTTCAAGACGGACTGACCGCCCGTGAACTAAAGCACATTATCGCCTTTGTTGACCAAGCCCTCGCCACCCCCAGCCCAGCAACGAACTGACATGAAGACCACCACACTGAGTGAATCTGCCGCTTGGTTGCAGAACGAACGCCTTAAAGATGACCTCGCCCGCCTCACCGAACTTTCCAACAACCAAGCCTCTGCCTGCGCGTGGGCTAAAGAGGAAGTCGCCCGCCTCACCTCGCAGGTACGGGAGTTGACCGAAGACAAAGAGCACCACCGCATTGGAGCCATCAATGCAGGGGGAGAGGCAGACCGCGTTCACGCTGCAAACGAACTGCTCCGTGCCGACCTCGCCCGCTTGACCGAGGAGAACGAGCGGTTGACCAAGGTTCGTGATGAATTTGCCAATCGTATCTACAAGGAAGATGGCTTGTTGGCCGAGAACGCCAAGCTCCGCTCAAAACTAAATGCGGCTGTCGATACGCTCGCCGGACTCCCGGCTGCCAAGGACAACGAACCTTGCGGCGGGCGCTGTGGTGACCGCGATTGCGACCTGACGACAACGGGGGAGCGGGTTGGTTTGCCCGAATCCTCGAAGCCTGCGGAGTGGATGCGCAAAGCGGCAGAAGCCATAGAGCCTCGCGTTACCCTGGGTGAAAGCAGCCCGCTCCGTGTCGCAATGATGGCCGCCATTATTGAGGAGCACGCCCCCGCCGCGCCCGGTTTGGCGTCGGAGACGATGAAGGGGGAGGACTCACTCCGCGCCATCGAAGAAATCCTGATTTCCGACTGCGGGTTTCGTCGGGGTCTGTCAGAAACCGCGAGGATGGCCGAAAAGCTGGCCCGCGCCGCACGCAAGGAGGGAGCATGAAAGACCGCGATGAAGTTACGTACCAATATGGCGGGTTTCCGGGTGACTGGATGGTGGCCGTCGTAATCAAAGCCGGATTCTTCAATAGCCTTATCTGGGACGACTTCTTGGACCGACCATCTGAGGTCAAAAACTCCAATCTGATGCCCATCGGGAAGCTCGCCAATGCCCCGGGATATAGGTCGCTACTGGATAGCATCCATGCAAAGATCAAACAGCACAAGGAGCCCACCCAATGACCACCACCCAACGCACCAGGGAGGCGATTGAACGAGCCATTGAGCACGCCATTCCAACCGGACTTGATTCTGTGGACACCGTTGACCACGCAAGAGCCGTGGATGCCATCCTCGCCGCCCTAGAACCGATACTACGGGAGGGGGAGGCCGATACGCGGAGGCTTAGCTGGCTCCTGAACGAACTTCACCCGGTCAAGCAGCACGCGGGAGGCTGGCCGTACCCCGACCTGCGAGGGACGTATGACGGGCGGTTCGTTGGCATCACCTATCTTGAGGACTGCGAAGCGCGCCCCGTGCCCGAGTATTTCGCCACCCGAAAAGACATTGATAAGTGCATGGCCGCCACCCAACCCAAAGAAGGAGGGAGCAAGTGAGTGTATCCGAACTAATAGAATTTTTGAAGACCCAGCCGCAACACCTGCCGGTTGTCTATAAATGCTGTAGTGAATACGACACGCTTACGGCGGATCAGATTGAGGTAAAAGACCTGTGCAGGGAACGCCCTGATGGATGGGTACACTGCAACCGCCCGGACATGCCAACTCAGGCTTACCTTGTCCTCCCCGGAAATTGATTTATGAACTCCCAACCCAAGCCCACGTTTGAAGCGATTCAGGCGGCAAACACGATCCTTGGCCGGCATGTCTCTTTTCGGGATAGCCGGTTTGATTCAGAAGCCGTCGCCCACCTCCTCGACTCCTTCGCCCAGCAGAGGGAGGGGGAGGCGCGAAAGGAACTGGAGGCCATGGCTGTGGAACTGAGGCGCGTTGGATGGTGCGGTGGCGTGGACGGCGCGAAACGGCTTGCTGACTCACATCTGCGACTTCTGCGAGAACTCAATGAGCGCGACCGTCCCGCTGGCTTCGATTCGTGGGAAGCATATCACGCCCATATAGTGAAACAGGGTAACGAACTAACCGCCCTCCGCTCCCAGCTCGCCAACCACGAACACACGATTCGTAATGCGGGGTACATCGACGAGTGCGCGGCAGATTTCGAGCGCCTGCTTCCCCCTCTGCATGAGGGCGCAACGGGTAGTTGGATACCCCGGCTTGAGAAACTAGTCTCCCAGCTCGCCGCCGCCAACAAGGCCAGGGAGGAGGCGGAAGAACGTCTGCGACCGCACGAGGGCGAAGAACGAGAGCCTTTGACTCAGGATGTGCGCGATAGACTGTGCGCCGAATCCATAGCGTTCATCGAATGGTGCGAAACCGTTATGCACTCGAAACACCGTCATCCTTTTGCCCGATGCGCCTTTGAGGCCGGGGCGAAGTGGGCCTCCCATAAATCTCTAGGCAACCAAGGGGGAGGCCCACTTCCTATGAACGATGGAGGGAACTGAAAAGAAAGATGGCCGTTATATCCTGCGCCATGGATATGCAGGAAATGATGGTGCCCAAAGAGGAAGCCATTAGGCGGGCGGAACAGATGCGTGATGCCTCCGACAATGCGGTAGACCAAGGAAAGGCAAGCGTACAGCGTTGGCGGGACATTGAGTATAATATGGGGAATGCCCTGATTGCGCTGGAAGAAATGGGGCTTATTAAATAGGGTTTAGGGCGTGCCAAGATTCTCTCTCCATGACCTCAAAGCGAAATACCAAGAACAAGCCGCTCCCCAAATCTGGAAAAGTCCGCACCATAAAGCACAATCGGTTTCTGTGGGAGTATCGGTATACAGACGGGACAAAAATCTACTTCAACCCGGAAACGATTGTGAGCGTTCAGGTGTACTGAAACATGTTTTGCCGTGGCCCCCTTCTGCTAACGCTTATTGGCGGAGTATCGTTATACGTGGGGCGGTTCGGGTGCTCGTTTCGGGGGAGGCCCGAAAATACAAGGAACGGGTCGCCAGCCTGATCCCTGCCAACCCCGCCAATGGCCATCTTTCTGTCACCATGGCATTTTATCGCCCCCGGAGGATTGGGGACCTAGACAACTCGATTAAGGTCACCCTAGACGCCCTAAAAGGCATCCTATTCCACGACGACAAACAGATAGTGGAAATCCGGGCCACCCGCCACGACGACAAGGACAACCCAAGGGTGGAGATACACCTCAATTCAGGTATTGACCCATACCAATAGGGCGTTTACCCCATATATACAGGACCAGAGCACCGGGCGTGAGACCCCGGAAAAGCAACGCGATGCAGCAGTAACCCTTGAAGCCCGGAGGTCGGACGCCAATCCCCTCCGGGCTCTCCTTTTGACCAGAGCTAATTTTCTTCCCGGTTTCGGGCGTCTATCTTGGCAATCTCCTGACGGGCGTAGTTCTTGGTGTGGATGCCGATGGAGTCTCTTTCCACCATGTCAACGAGGAGGGCACGGGTCAGTCCGTCTATCCGGTGGGCGAGGCTCTTGATTTCTCCGGGGAGCTTTGCAAATTGCGTCATAAACCACCCTAGGACGGCTGTAAGGAGTCCCCACGGGGCCAATGGGGCGTAGTCGTTGGCGATTTGGGCAATCCAGTTCATGACTTTCGTTTAATCAGATCGTCCACCGATTTCACTACGTCATTGGCCACCCCCTGCCATGGGTGCCTACTTCCAACGATGTAGCCAAATAAGGCGAATACTAGGTGGGTGACGAGCATGACGAGGCAGAGGGTAATCATGGCGTTTTGAGTTTGTGGAGGGTGCGGACGATTTTCTGTTGCAGGCCGGAGGATACGTTATCGAGGGCGGCTAGGGCCTGATTGGGTTCTGTTTGTCCTGAGCGTATATCCGTAACCAAAGTGGCAATCTGACCGGGGGAGAAATGGGTGATTTTCACCCAAAGGTAAAGCGCGGCGATGGCCCCCAGTCCACAGATGGCCCAAAACGCTTGCTGCTCCGCCCCCCGGCTCTCCGCTGCTGCTTCCTCCAAGGCTAAATCGGCAGCCCGTTTGGCGGCTATGGCTTTGGCTAGTTCCCGCTGGATTTGGTCGGCCCGCTGCATGGCCTGCCCGTAAAGGGCGTTCGCCTCCACCACCCTCCCCTCTAAGACCGCCGTCTTGCGCCTTTCTGCTGCCAATAGGGCCTCCGAATCGGGTTTGGGGAGACTCGCTAGGGCTACGGGGACTTCGCGCCCTATAAAGAGTTTCTCGGGGCTTTCCGGGGCGGTCTGGTTCGCCTCCCCGATCTTCACGACGGAGGCCGCCGCTACCGATGCCGCTTTCTCTTGGGTGGAAACGAGGGCTTCCGTGGTCTTGGTGGACTGATCCGCCCGCTTGGACTCCCCGTGGAAGAACTTCGTCTTGGACAGCCCCCACCCGCCCACCCCTAAGAGGGCAATGATTCCTAGGACAAGCAGTGAGATTTCGCCGCGAGTTTTCATCGAACGACGTAAACGAGAACCCACCGAATCTTGCTCTTGAGCGTCCATCCATCGGAACGGGAGTTGGCGTCCCCGCTGGTCAAAACCGCCCGCTCATTCTCGGCAACCACCCGGTGTAATACCGTCCCCGTGTCCACGATGTACCCATTCAAGGGCTGGCCGTGGTAGGTGTCGAAATACGCCTTCTCCCCTCCCCGAAGTACGGGGCGCATCGAACCACAGCACGCGGGGATTTTATCCACCGAAAGCCATTTGGGCGCACCGGATTCAGGACCGAATTGAGTCTTCTCCTTCGGCCACCCCCACCCTAGAAATGCAGCCAGAAATAACACCTCAACTAATCCTCCACTTGGACATGGCGTAGTTGATGAAGGCGTTTTGCTGGGCGGTCGTTGCCGCCACCGAGTAGATGGCGATTTCGTTGGCTCTAATATTGCCATTGCGTGTGCCGTCCGCCCGGGAGGCCAAGGTGTATCCGTTGGCGGCAGTATTTCCGGGATTTCCGGTGGTGGCTATGGTCCGGTTCACGCGCAATGAAGATGAAGCCCCGTTAAATATGGCGCTCATGACCGCATTGGTGGCGACGGCGAGACCCGTGTTTGCGGCAGCTGCACCGACCGAAGACCGCAGCGCCAATTGCGGAGTGGTGCTATTTTGCTCAAGGACCGAAGAATCTGCACCGTTTCCGTCGAAGAAGTTATCCGTCGCCGTCCACGTCACTTGCTGCCCCACAAAGTAAACCGTTTCGGGCTGGGACAGCGAGAAGGCGGCGGCCTTCATGTAGTCGTTGGTCCCGTCGAACAGCATCCCTGCCCCCAAGGTCCAGACGGGCTGGTTGGCTGCCGTGAGTTGAACTAGGTCCCTCTCCCCACTGATGCGGGCTCCGAGGTCGCCGGAGGTGTTGACGGTGATCGTTTGCCCCGTGGCGGCCACACCTGAAGAATTCAGCTTTGCGAAAAGCGAGAAGGCCGCATTGAGGGTGATTCCAACTTGAAGGTTGCCATTGCTGTCGGCCAACACCGCAGCCGCGCTAAGTGCCGTGGGATAAACGCGCACGGCCCGATTAACCGAAGCCGAAAACTTGTTTGGCGTACCAGTCGCGGCAGCAGCACCAATGAACCCGACCCCCACGCTATAGTTGTTGTTGTCGGTTATGGTTGCCCCGACCGCCAATCCGTTGAGATAGTAAGTACCCGTTGTTCCTGAGCGGGTGTAAGTGACTACGGTGCGAGTAAGCACCGATAGAACGCCCGTGGACGGCGTATTAAGTCCTACGCCTTCCTTGTTAGTGACCGGATTTCCGCTGGTATTTACCAAGAGTGAAAACCCGTTTGAATCGGACCCAAGCAATGACTGTATAGACGCTATCGACGTAACAAACCCGTCCCAAACCACCGTGAAATCGCCGGCACCGAAGGCAGTGAGCGCCGTGAAGCTGGCGTAATTCCCGCTCGCCCCGTTCAGGCAAAGCCGGTTCACGGCGCTGTTCCCCGACTTGTCCGCAATGAGCGCCACGGAACCGCCCGAGGTCATTGCCCCACCCCCGCTTTTCAACATGGAGGAAATATCCGTAGTGTCATACCAAGCCTGTAGCTTCTTGAGCTGGCGGGGGGAAAACTTGCGCCTCCCCCTCAGAGGACTGGACAACCTCGGAAGATTAAGCAGCCGATAGGGAGCGTACTCCTTTCCTAGAATGTTGGAGAAGGCGGGGAGGGACATTATTGGGAGGGGCGGCCCGCTTGGGCGGTTCCGAAGCGGGCAATTTGTGCCGGAAGGTCGGGCAACGGATTTCCGTAGGTGGGCTGCCCAAGATATTTGGCGTAACGACTGGAAAGAACCGCACCCCGAACCGGACCTTCTCCTAATGGAATCAGGGCGGCGGCAGCGCCAACGGGTCCGAAAGTGGCAGCACCTGCCCCGCCGAAAAGAGCCGGGGCAATCGTCCGCAGTTTTGAAACGCCCGAAGGGGGAACCCCAGAACCTAAGCGGGAGTAAGTCGGGAACGCCTTGTTGAAGCGGGCAATCGTGTCCAGTTCGTCCGTCAGTTTACCGATGGAGCGGGCGAGAGTCGGGGCCGACACGTTCGCATCCCCCAAGTTGAGAGCCTTCTCCACTTCGTAGGACTTGGCGATTTGGACGCGGGCTTTGCGGAGGGCGGAAACGAGACCAGGTTGGCCGGAACGCTTCGCCTGCGCCTCAATGAAGTTTTCGAGCTGGTCCGCTTGGGCGTCCAACTTGACGGCCATCTTGCGGTCCGAAGGTTGGGCGCTTCGCTCGTAAGACTTCCAGTAGTCCTTCGCATCCCAGCGAACATCCTTGAGCTTTTCCAAGTCCTTGGCGGCCTGCGGGGAAATCGCGGCAATCTCTTTGTACGGGAGGGAGGCTTCCGCCCGAACGTCCTTTAAAACCTGTTCCGTAAGGGGGGCGTCCACGGGTGCGCCAATCGCTTTCTTGGCAAGGGCGTTTGTGATTTCCTGATTGCGGATAGCCGCCTCCTGCCCCGTCGCCGCCTTCCCCGCGAAAGATTCCACGAGGTTGTTAATGGCTGACGGGTTGATCTTGGAAGGAGGAACGACATACCCAGCCGCCCGCGCATCGGCCAGCGTTTGATCCCGCACGCTGTTCTGAATCGTCTTCAGTTCCACGGCTTCATTGTTTGCCCGAACGAAGGGAGAAATAACCTTGTTCAGTTCAAGCGCCCTCCCCATCGGGGCACCCAAAGCAGAGAGACCAGCAGAAGACAGGGCTTCCGCTCCTGTCGGTAAACGTTGTTCGTCAATTCCGGTTTGGACCACGTTAGCGCCAAGGCCAGCTAGACCCAGTTTCCCCGCCTCACGGGCAATGCCGGAAAAGCCTTCGCTACCGAGGGCACGCAAGGGGGTTGCCCCCAACACCCCAGCAGCAGCAAGACCACCCGGAGTGGATTCCTCGCCGGCAATCTTATTGCCAAGATATTCACCCCCGATTGAAGAAAGTCCCCCGATAGCAGCCAAGGACGCCCCACCCGTAAAAGGAGAGAGGGCCACGGCAGCAGCGGGAAGCCCAACCTTAGCCGTAGCAGATCCTAAAGCCTGTGCGGCCATCCCTGCTTTGGAGGAGAGGCTTTCAGGGTTTTCCGTGGCCTGCCTCTGTTGGGCGGCCTGAAATTCTGCTGGGGAGGAAAATTGAGCGCCCAGCGTTGGGGGAGCGGGGGTGTTGGGTGCCGCTGAATAGGGGTCAGCCGAACGATCAGGCGGAGCCATGCGCGCAAAGATGTCATCCAACTCCTTTTCAGTTGGCGGGGCGTCCCCTTCGATGTGGAGGGTCTGTCCTTGCGGAGAGGTTGCGGTATAGGTCGGCATTAGCGGGCGACCGTCACGGAATACTTTCCTACTTTCTGGGGCTGTGCGGAAGATGAAGACTGGTTATATTTCGAGTCAGCCTCCCCGATTAGCTGCTGGTTATAAGCACGCAGTTCCTTGGCGATTTGGACGGAGGGGAGTCCCAAGTTTTCCAGTCGGATACGCTCATTGCCGAGGGCAATGCGACGTTGCGCCACCTGCCCCATAGCCTGAAGGATTTGGCGATTCGCCTGCGGGCTAAGATTCTTGTTCGCCGTGGCGCTGCTGAAAAGCTCCCGCTCGTAATTGGAAATCGACCCTCCCCCCTTCGCCAAGTCCTTGGTCATTTCCAACGAAACCTGACCCAGAATCTTTTCCAGTTCTTGCTGGTTGGCGATTTTGGTTTCCTTGCCAGTCCATCGGGAGATTGCCGAAGCGAGGGCCGTAAAGGAGGTTTGACCGAAGCCCGTCTTGGCCCCCGCATCCAAAAGCTCATTCACTCGCCGGATATTCTGAATCTGGGACTGGGCTGCGTTCGCTTCCGCCGTCGCGTCGTCTATGGCCTTGTGGGCGGAAATGACCGTTTGCTTGCCCTCCTCCTCCGCTGCCGCCGCCTGCCCCTTGGCCTGTGCCGCTAGTTGGGGATCAGTGCCGGCGGGGACAAGTCGCCCGTGTGCATCCCGTGAGAAGATAGACCCATCCGGGGCCGTATAGGAGGCTTGGGAGCGAAGGGCGGCCTGCGCCTGCTCAAAGGGAGTTGCGCCGTTCTGAGGACGCTGCTGGGTCTGTGTTGAGGCTTGGGCGGGGGCGTTCTGAACGGGAGCCGGAGGCGTATTCAGCGAAGGGGCCGTGGGGATTCCTGGATTTAACGCCGCAAGATTCGACGGGGCTTCACCCGTAGCCAAGAAGCGCATGGCATCCGGGGAAGGGCCGGAGTTCTGGGCGACCTGTGCCGCCATGGTCGCTTGCGGAGCTGCCCGAGAAACGTAACCGGGAGCACCCGGAACCGTGTTGGGGTCTTGCGTCAGGGTGAAGCGATTTCCGGGAATCTGGTTCTGCTGGTAAACGGGCAAACGAGAATCAACGGCGGGGGCCGGAGTTGCGGTCACTCGCGCCCCACCAAATCCGGTAACCGGAGCGCCGTTAGCCGCAAGGGCCTGCTGCCTTAGTCCGGTGGGAGCGTAAGCGTGGATTCCAGATGCAGCGGGCGCACCCGCCCCACCCCCGCCAAATGAAGTATTGAAAATCCCGATAGCCGCCTGCCTCTGCTGTTCAAATCCGGGAAGGTTCGGGTCCAAGTTAATCCCCGCATCCCGCAAACGCTGCTGGTACACGGCAGTCTGCCCCGCCTGCCCCGCCTGAGTCAAAGCCGCCGCCGCCCCCAATGGGGCAATCCCTGCGCTAAACGGATCGAGTCCCACCGGAGCGGGAGAACCTAAAACGGGGGCGGGAGCGCGAGCAGCAGCCGGAGCCGCCGCTGGGGCCATCCCAAAAGCGTTTCCATTGGAAATCGAGTTTTGGTCCCCGAATGAACCCGGTGCGTAGATGCCTGCATTGGCTGCCGCGTTCTGAGTAGCGAAGTCGGGGGCCATCGGGGGGCCGTTCCGAAGGTTGGAGAAAGTCGAACGCATCGCCGCCCCGATATTGGAAGACGGGTTCCCGCTCCGCTGCCCAAATACACCCTGCTGCAAAACCTCCCGAAGCTGGTCCGGGGATTTAAGCTGATTCTGATAAAATGGGGAGGCCATGTTTGCTATAAGTTGCGCTAATGTTGAGTTGGTGGGAGTTCAAACCCTAAATGGAGCGAGTTGGAACCACGATAGGGCGACACGAGGAACACCCCTTCTTTTTCCATCTAACGGAATTGGGAGGAGAAACGGGGATGGGCTGGCCGCTGTTCTTCCGGGCCTCCCGCTGCTCTCTGGTGATAAGTTTGGGCGTCATGGGCAGGAGTCGCCGCAGTTCAAGCGTCCGCTACAGTCCAGACTAAGATCGTACAGGGCTGTAATGGGATTCAAAGTCCACCCAATCGAAGAAAACGACACGGCAATATGAGCCTCCATGAAGGACGCTCCGGGAGGAGGAACCACACAATAAGTCCTAATGATGTACCTCCCTGTATATGGAAGCGGGGATGATGTCTGCGTGTCACCGCCCCCGCCCGATCCTAGGGATTCTACAAGGGTTCCAGTGTAATCGTAAATGTCAGCGAAAACATCCGGAGTTCCTCCATCCGTAGATGCGAAAAACGTTACCGTCCCTCCGGATGTAAAGTTGGCAGACGCCCAGCATGTCTCAAATGATGGAACCGGAGACGACCAAAATCCAGTGAATGTGCTTCCGAAAAAATCGAACGTATCCGGGGGTATTATTGGGTCTTCAAGGAATCCCATGCAATTACTGACCTGAAGCGCATCGGTTAGAACTGCATCTGCCGTTGCGCAATCCGCGTACCATGTTCCCGTCGCCTCCGTCAGTGGGGGCAGCAGCATCTTCGGGCACGCCTCCAACTGTCGCGTGGTTCCGCTGTCATCCCATAGGGCGATGACGGGATTAACGGCGTAGGTGTTCGACGAAGTCAGGGTGAACGAGCACGCCGTGAAATCCGTTGTCATCGGCGGGCTAGAAAGTGATATGGCCAGATAATAAACCCCATCAGCGGGAAGCGCGGAGCTAATGACCGGGGAAGCGGAAGGCCCGAGGAATTCCACCTCCGTTCCATTGCAGTCATAAATCCGCATCGCCCCATTCTCGGCATCCGTGAAGGCGAGGGAAAGCGTCGCCCCCGATTTCGCTGAAATGGATACCCACTCATCGCCAAAAGAGGATGTGGCACTCGGGAACGTGGCGGAAACAACAACGGATGTTCCATCAAAGGATGCCGTCAGGGAATCCGCAAAAGTGTCCTGTGAGTAAACAATGCAGGACGCCACTTGCAGGGGATCGTCAACCACCGCAGCAGCCGTTGCGTAATCCGCGTAGGGAACATCAAATACAGGGATAAGCAACGCACACGAGCACGCGCCTGTTGGCGTTGTGCAGCACGGCAAACAAGTATTGTTCTTAACAAACCTACTGGGGTCGAATGGATCGACGCTCACGAGAGTTCCCAAAAAAAGGTTCCGGGTGTCGTTGTCGGGTCCGCAGGGTCCCGCCCGCAGGTGACAAACTCCTGACTCCACGCCATGCTTGGGTTGACTGTACCGAGAACCCCCGAAGCAACTACGGCCGTTCCAATGAGCCGATAGGAATTACTGGAGTCATCAGCAGGGACGGCACTCGTGCTCGACAGCACCTCAACCGCTGAAGGGATGCCCGACGCCGCCAGCGTACAGTGCATATAAATGTTATAGGTGCCGTCCGCGTACCCGCTGACATCCACGGCAACCCCAACGTCATCCCCGCCCCCAGCCCACCCGCCCGAAGGAGTAATCCCGTTCACTTGGCCGAACTGCACTTTTAGGTGCGTGGTATCGGTAGCCTGAAGCCAAAGCGGGGGGACCGTCCCTCCTCCCCCACCACCTCCACCCAATGCAGGCTGTAAAGCATCCACGGACCTATCAAAGTAGGTCGCTGGCATGGGGCGCTTCGGATTTATAAACCACCGATCCGGCCCCCCTGAATTTAGGTTTACGTCCATTAGAAGGAATAGCTAACCACACTCCTCCGGTAAACCTTCACCCCGGAAATATCCGTCAGGTACGGGTCGTTATCCACCTTGAGCGTCGTGGCCCCCGTGGGGAAAGTGGAGGGGATGGAACTGAGCAAATGCGCCTCGAAGGAATCGCAGGGAACGCCGTTGTAATCGGTGGACGTTCCCGAGGTGCCGCTGGCCTGCGCTAGATACCCGCCAAGCCCCCGCTGGCTCTGTACCGCTATGCCGGTATCCGTTGGGGTGTAGGTCTCATAGAAGGCCGCGTAGGCATCAATGGAGAAGGGCGTGGTGGTTGTTTGCGTGGTCGCATACGAAACCTCCACATCGGCCAAAAGCGTCCTCTGCTTCGGAGGATGGAGGACGAACTGGGGTGGGCTGCTCGTGAACTCCG
>Ga0207667_10000803_pt1 | contig 40796 bp, 64 predicted proteins | sample KBSCornC52_FD_184301 | JGI IMG/M metagenome (GOLD analysis project Ga0207667, IMG submission 184301) | Corn rhizosphere microbial communities from Kellogg Biological Station, Michigan, USA - KBS Corn C5-2 (SPAdes) (version 2) | ecosystem: Host-associated > Plants > Roots > Rhizosphere > Soil ...
CGGTCAATGACCGGCTGACAGGCGGACAGGTCGGGCGGATTGCCAGGCCCCTTAGTGCAGAGGGGCAACCGGCCCTGAACAGCCAGACTGGCGCGCTCTATCCACAGCGTCCGCCGCCCGGTCTCGCGGATGAGACGCGCCAGACGGTCGGCATGCTCGGCCAATCCGGCAACGACCTGACGCGCGCTTATCTCGGCCAGCAATCGGCGCAGGGACTGCGAGACCTTCGCGAAGGCCCCAACACCTTCGGGGCCTCCACCCTAGCTGCCAATCTCGCCGGCAATCCGGAGCAGCGCGCGAACCTGATGGCAGGCGTTGGGGCCGCATCTCCCCAAGCCGCGGCCCGTCTGGCCCAGGGCCTTGAGGCGTTCCAGGCGTCCGGCAAGCGACCGCACATGGGCTCGACCACGCAATCGAACCTCAGCAACGACCTGGAGATCGCCGGGGAACGGGCCGGGACTGCCGCGGCTGGACATGGGGGCCTCAGGCTTCAACTCGACCGCTTCCTGAACCTGTTCCGGGAAGTGGGGATCGATATGTCGCAGCACCGTGTTGCCAGGGCGATCATGGCCGATCCCGAGCAGGCGGGACGCATCCTTGATCGAGCCCTCGCCGCAAAGGGAGACACTCTGGCAAGCCGCGCCGCCAATCAGGCCGCACTCAGCTGGATCGAAACCAACAGCAGGGAACAGGACAAATGACCGCCGGGGGGCAGGTTGTATCGATGACGGAAGGCATGGATTCCAGGGAACTGCTTATCCGGCTGGACGAGCGCACCAAGACGACGTCCGACGAGGTCAAGGGCGTCCGTGACGATCTGCGCGCCATCACTCACGCCACCGACGCCAAGCTTGCCCTGCGGGATCAGGAAATCGCCAAGGTCTATGTGACGAAGACGGAATTTTCTCCGATCGCCAAGATGGTCTGGGCGACGGCCGGAGTTGTGGGATTGGGAGCAGTCGGGGTTGTCGGCCTGGCCCTCAAGATCGTCTTTCACGTCTGAGATGCGAAAGCACGGTCCATGGATGCTGGTCTTTCTTGCAACCATAGCCTTAATTTCTTGGGGTTATGCAGTACTGTTTGTAGCCGGGAGCGAGAAAATCTCCGACTGGACATCGTCATATCCTGTCGGGATCAGGGGGCAGGAGTTCCGGGCTACGGCGCTGGTCCAGGGAGATGTTCGGGAGGACTGTTTCTCGGGCGGCATCGCGACGCTGGTCTATTCCGACAACCGGGTTCTGGTGTTGCCGCACACGATCTACCGCGATGCCCGTCGCCCGTTCGACCTCGGGATCGCCATCCTGATCCCGGCCGATGCGGCCCCGGGCGAGACGAGGCTATCGGTGAGCGAGTCCTACAATTGCGGGATGCTGATGACGCGGATCAAGTCGCCCGCTTTGCGCTTCGAAATAAGGTGATAAGGTGACGCTATGGGCGATCTAGTCAACCAGCCGACTTCCGAGCCGACTCGCAAGACCATCGCTGTTGGCATGGGCGGTGTGTCGGCGGTGTCGATCTCCGTCGTGATCGGCTGGGTGTGTCGGACCTTCCTGCATCAGGAGATGCCCGGTGAGGTGCAGGTTGCGTTGGCGAGCATCCTGATATTCGCTTGCTCATACCTGACGCGCGAGAGGGTGTCGGTTTGACCACGCCAAACCTCATCGCCGATCTCAAGCGCGCCGAAGGTTGCCGCCTCACGGCCTACCAGGACACGGTGGGCGTATGGACCATTGGCTACGGCCACGCCTACGTCCACCCCGGAACCGTCTGGAGCCAAGCCCAGGCGGACGCGCAGCTCACCGCAGACATTGCCCACACCGAAGCCGGCCTCGACGCCCATCTGCCCTGGTGGCGCACGCTGGACGATGTCCGGCAGGACGTGCTGGTGAACATGGCTTTCAATCTCGGCGTGACGAGCCTGTGCCAGTTTCGGAACACGCTGGCCGCGATCCAGGCCGGCAAGTGGCAGGCGGTGCATGACGGGATGCTTCACTCTCTGTGGGCCAAGCAGGTGGGCGCCCGAGCCCAGCGCCTCGCCCAGCAGATGCTCACGGGAGAACACCAAGCATGAAGGCCCTCTTCCTCCTCGCCCTCTTCCCCCTCTCTGGCTGTCTCTCACCCACGATCCAACTGAACGTGGCCAAGGGCGTGCTGGTGGCTGAGGCTGCGACTGACGGTGTGAATCACATGGCGATCGTCGCCGCGCCGGCCCTGCACGGTCAAGCCGCCCTGAGGGTCAAGGCCTGCGTCGATGGGGCCAACAACGCCACCAGCGCTGCAAAGGCTCTCCAGGCCTCTGGGGACATCGCTGGAGCCTCTGCGTCGGTCAGTGCGGCACTGGACAACGTCGCTACCTGCACAGCCGCCACGAACGCCGCGAGGAGCCAATGAACCCCGTCCTGTTATTGCAGCTCGCCCAGATGGCCCAAGCGGCTTTCGAAGCCTATCCCGCTATCATGAAAGAGTTCCAGGCTATCCAGGCGGCTGCATCTGCAAAGCCCGAGGAACTGGTTGCGCTGAATGCCCAGATCGCTTCGATGGATGCAGCCCGCCTGGCGAGTTGGAAGGCCGCCGACGATGCGCTGGAGGCGGCAGCTAAGACCTAGCCCGGTTCCCTGCTACTCATTTCGCCGCGCTGCCTGAGAGGGGATTGGCCGTCGGATGTCTCCGAACGGCCAGATGCCGTGCTTCCGCATGTCCTTGATCAGCAGTGGGCCTGATGGGTCCGTGATGTTGTTGCGGTCAATCCAAGCGTTCCGCCACCCGTGCCAGTAGGCTTTCGAGCGGTTGTCCCCCGGCTCTGGCTCGCCTGCGAATCCATCGCGGTAGCCCTCTTGGACCTCATCGGGATCGAGCGTCAGCAGTTCGGCCGCTGTGGTGACGGGCTCTCTCACTTCCCGCCCTCGCTTATGAGGGGAAGGGTTGGGAGTGGGTTCATCCCGCCGCTCGCAGGCTCGCTGTCCGGCCCTTCAGCCACGTCTTGACGCCCAAGAGCGCCATCGGAGAGGGGACGCTCTGAGTAGTTCGTCAAACCCAAAGCGCCCAGTATCCGGTAAGCGGTGCGGGTGGCCGATATCCCTTCCTCGCGCGCCTCTTGGATCAGGAACGCCACCCGCGCCGCTTGACGAGCGACGGCAGCGGCTTCGTCCAGAGCGTTCACGATCTTGCTCATCTACTCCCCCCGAGCTGGGATGGCGGAGAGCATGGCGCGGTAAGCCGTCGTGAGCTCACTTTCCGTCCTCCGCGAGAGCGTTGCGGGTGAGGTCTGGGTCAAGGTCTGCGTCGACTCCGATGCCGTTGGGCGATGCGGGGATGGCCTTCCACCACTGGAACAGGGCCGCGCTGGCGCTGATCGTGTGGTGACGCGCCTTGGCTTCGTCGCCCGCGATGGCTGCACGCAGCGCCTTCCCGGCGAGATAGCCGACAAGCCAGAACCAGTTCTCGGCCGACTTGTCCCGGTCGTGCGCGTCTCCCCAACGCTGGCGCTGGTGAGCCGCTTCGGTGACGATCCCTTCCCAGAACTCATCGATCTGCGGGCGGCTCAGCAATTCCTTGAGCAGACCGTGTTCCATGCGCTCGTCGGCTAATTCCCCCTCCAGTTGCCCGAACCGAGCCTGGAGGCGGGAGAGGGCGCGAATGAGCGCGCCGCTGTCCGCCTGCATGTCGTCGCAGGTGTCAATGTGCGTACGGATCGTCCCGAAGTCTGCATCGGTAGAGGGGTGGGGGTCGCGCAGGCGAGCAAGTTCAGCCTCTGCCTTCATAGCCCGCTCTATCGCGCGATCGGCTACGGCAATGGAGGGGTGGGGGATTGGTGGCACAGGCTCCCCCTTGCCTGCGGGCTCAATAGGCCCTGAAGCCATCTCTTCCGCCTCCCCCGCTTTCTCCGATGCTGGGGGTGGGTTGCCGTTCAGATGGTTCCAGATGTTATCCGATACTGGGGGTGCAGGCTCTTCCTCAGCAGCGGAGGCTGAACTCGGACTCCACTTGTTAAAGGCGCGCACGATCTCCACCGCCGATCTTTGTTCACTCCCCTCTGTGAAGGTGCGAGGGGTTAGCAGCCGCCTTCGAAGCGTGTGCCAAGGCTCGTAATTGAAGCCCCACCCTGTGTCTTTGCCGTCGAGAATGTCGGTCACAAGTTGGCAGAACACCTGCGACGTATGGTCGTGGCCGCGCCACCACGCCGGGTGCGCTGCATCTGTGGCGTCAAGCTCGGGATCGTCCAACACGGGCCGGGAGGAGAGGGCTTCCAGGGCATCCGCGAGCATGTCGAACAGGTCGCTGTTGGTGTACGAGCACTTGCCTTCCGCATGGTCGGCAGATCGCCACCATTTGGCTTGCAGTCTGGTCTTGGCGATCAGGTCTTCGGTTGTCGTAGTCATGGGCGGCGTCCGTGTTGAGCGCGCTCTTTCTCGACTTCGGCCATGAAGTCTCGCAGTATCTTGTAGGACAATTCCCACGCTGGATGGTGTGCCGGAAGGCGAACTATGTTGGCAACGGCAGCTTGGATTAAATCAACCGGTGGCATCCTTCCCTCCCACGTCGTGGTAAAGCTGGGCGAGGGCGCGGAAGGCATCTCGCGGGACATAGCGCGCCCTGTTATATTGGTCCAAATTATCGCTGTACTCCGCGAACGGCCCCGTCACCTCGATCACGCGGGCCTTGAGGGCGTTGTAACCGTCCTCGTGCATTTCGCAGTACCAATGGATTGTCTCGTTGGCCGCCCTCCACTCGGCGACTTCCTCCCGCAGCTTGGTGATGGTGGTGGCGGCTTCTGTGAGCATCCGGTCGTGCGGCGTGTCGCCGAGGACGTAGGCGGTCGCTTTGATGCCGTAGGGGGCAGGTGGCGGGGACACCTGATACCTAGACCGTGCGTCACACAGCCTCTCCACAATATCGCGCTCATCGGCCATCTGTGGGCTCCTTGGGAGGGTTCAGGGCCAAGTCTGCGATGTGATGCGCGGCAAGGTCGTCAGCGTGGCCGGTTCGCTGCCAGGCGTCATGAAGGGCGTCCCGCGCCTCTTCGAGGGCCTGTCTCAGCCACTCAGCTTCGTCTGTGTGGGAGAGTTTGATGTCTGGCTTGTTGACGCCCAAGTGAAACGCCGCATTGTTCAGGACACCCTTGGCATGCTGGTCGTTCATTTTGTCGGCTTCGGCGTGCAGCCATGCGATGCAGGCGCGAACGCCCTGGTTGAAGCCGGCGCGGCGCTCTTCGGGATTGTTGCTCATGGGACCGACTTCCACCACTTGCGAGATTTGATAGTGGAAATCATCGGCCGCCCGACGCCGTACATAGCTGCTAATGTCAGCTTCGGAAGGTCTGAGTTCCTTATCTCAACTACCTGAGCCGCCGTGAGTTTAGCGCACGGATGCGTCTCGCCCTCGCGGGGATTGACCGGCGTTTCTCGGCGGTGGCACGTAACGCACAGCCATTCGATCTCTAAAGGCTTCCTGTGGTCGTGGTGGTGGGCGTGGATTGTTGCTCGGCCGTCTTTGGCTGGCGGTCCAGGTCGTCCGCAACGTTCACACAACTCAGGACGAACCAGTCGCCCACGACGCAGCTCGTTTGCGACGACGCTCTTAGCGCGCGTCCTCAGCCTCTCCCTGGCTTCATGGAAGGATTGATCGGTCATTGGGGGCCACCAGTCGCTTTGGAGATGGCGGCTCGGGCGCGACCGGGGGCTTCGTTGGCGGCCCGAATTGTCGCCGCTTGCAGGAACGACTTTCCCCAATCCACCTCGGACGCGAAAGCCTCAAACGCGGCCAATGTTTCGGTCAGCGCCTCCAGAAGCTCGGGAGCCGCGGAGATCAGCCGGGCGCGTTCCTGGGCTTCGCTGTCGACGCCCCACACCCGAACGATGGGATGGCCGTTGCGCGCCTCGTGAATCGGGATGGTGAGTTCGTTCCGGGTGAACGTCCCGATGACCCAGTTCGGCGTATGCTTCTCACTCATCTGAACGTGTTCCTTGAGCGCAAGGGGTTGCGAGATGGGGCTTTCGTCCCGAAGTGCTTGGCGGCGATGCGCTTGGACTGCGCCATCTGCTCCCTAAGATCGGGCATCTTCGATCCCCCCGAAATCCCATTCCCACATCAGGTAGTTTATGGCTCGGTAGTCCTCCTCGGAGAACTCAAACTCGGGCGGCTTGCGCCACTCCCAACGGTCGGTAAGGGTTAGGCCGCGTGAGCGCAGGTGCTTTATGGCAGCAAAGTCGCCGCCGTCCTGGCTTTTGCTGCACCAATACTCGTGAAGCTCTGGTGGGCCGCTAGGCATGGTCGGGGCCTTTCAGCATGTCAGCCGGCTCCGGAGGCGGTCCGGCCAGCATGAAACGGTGCGCCCACCCCTGTTGGTAGTTACACCACTCACAGATCCACCCGTCGTTATCGACCACCAGCGCGTCGGGTGAGCCCGTGTCCTCGCGGTAGGCTACATGGTCCGCATCGTCATGGTTCGGGCAGGTGAAGGCGTGAACCCAGTCGCACGCCTGCCACCGCCGCAGGCCGGCGACTTCCTCGTCTGACCACGGCGCGTCTGATCTTTCGCTCATAGTGTCTCCAGGGGAGAGGGGGTCTCTCTTGTCATTGGGGGCCTGCTTGATATTTGGCGTGGTACTCGGCCGCGACTTCGAACGGGTCGAGCCCATAGGTGCGCCAGAACGCCATCTCGTTCCCGCGATGCTGGAGCCAGTGATGGAACATGCAGAGCGGCGTCGCGCGGTTGTCGTCAGGTTTGCGCTGCATCCCGGTCGGTGGCTCGCCAGGCTTGTGCGTGCGAATATGCGCAGCCTCGGTGCGCCCCTCGCATTCGCCCGTGGCTAGGCAGCACGGCTGGCGGCGCAGGAAGGCCAGATAGCCGTTGTCTCTCACCCGCCCTCGGCTGGCCTTCGGGTTCTTCGGGCGGACCACCTTCGGGCTAGCAGCTCTGTCCTCTGACTCGAACTTGGCGATCTCTCTCAGTTCTGCTTCGAGGCGTTGTTTGCGAGCGCGGGTTTCGGCGGAAAGGGTCATTATGCTGTCCCTTCGCCTTCGCTTTGCTTCGGCGGAACTGCATGACCGTCAGCGATGCGCGCTCCAAGTGCGCGCCCCGAGAGAGATGCGAGAATAGCCCGCCCGATCTGCTCGGGGATGATCGGTGGGTTCAGGTTTCCGAGGGCGTGGATTCGCTCCACCCGCTCGGCAACCCCTGAAGCCACTCGACCCACGTCGGGTTCAGGCTCCCAAGTATGCCGTTCCTGCCGTGCGATTGCAGTCCCGATCGGCGCGATGCAGTCGGTGTCGGCCACAGAGCCGCCTCGCTCAATGGGATGCCTCGCCCGTGCGCCAAGCGCAGCGCGTGGCCTTCTTCCGACCGCCGGCCGCTCCGGAAGTCCCTCGCTGTCGGTGTGGGCCAAAGCGACCGGTTGACCGCGCGTCCGAGCTCGTTCCCGCTCGGGCCGTTGCTCTTGCCGTCCGGGCTGGCGCCGTGCAGCGTCGGCCAGAGTTGCGACGATCCAGACGCGATCACGGATGTGGGGTGCGTCAAAGGCGGCAGCCGATAGGCAATGCCACTCCGCATCGTACCCGAGCGCGGCCAGGTCTCCGAGAACTCGTCCGAAGTCTGCTCCCCCGTTGATGTTAAGCAGGTTTGAGCTGTTCTCCAGCAACAGGCCGAGGGGTCGAAGCTCGCCAGCCAGGCGGACGATTTCGCTCCATAGTCCAGAGCGTGGATCGTCCATGCCAAGTCCCGTGCCCGCTGGGCTGTTGCCCTGGCAGGGCCATCCGGCAACGATCCAGTCGGGAACAATTCCGGCTGCTCGCAGGCTGGCTCCGGTAAGGGCTCGAACGTCTTCGAAGATGGGGACATGGGGCCAGTGCTTGCGGAGGATGCGGCGGCAGAACGGCGTGATCTCGCAGAAGGCGGCGGTCTCGAAGCCGCCCGTCCGCTCCAGGCCCAGGCTGTAGGCCCCGATGCCGCTGAACAGGTCCAGCAGGCGAAGCGGGGCCTCCAGTGCAGAACTGGCCTCTATGCAGTTCCGTGGAGCCGCAGGCGTAACGGAGGGATAACCCATTACTTCCCTCACCCTCCTGCAACGGGGGCATTAACACCCGGGTCCCTGGGTTCGGAGAGATATTCCCGGATGCTGACATCGAGCCTTTCCCCGGCCGCCAGCAGGTGTCGGAAACCGGATGCTCTGATGATGACGGCGTCGATATCGCCTCGGCCGCCCATCACCTCTAGAGCCGCGATGGCGGCAACGGCCTGCTCGGCCCAAGCAATCATTCTCGCTTCAAGGAATGACGTGCTCACCTCACCCTCTCCAGTCCGCGCTCATTGGCGCTCTGGGTGGCTTCGGAGAAGGTGACGGAATGCTCTGCGCCCCAAGCGAGGATGATCTCGATGAGGTCCGAGCATTCCTCAGTGGACAGGTCCGACGATGACGATCCGAGATCCACAACGCCCTGGCCGTCGAGGCTGGGAACCGGATCGCTCGCCCGGTTCAGCGCATCCATGAAAAGCAGTTTCCACTTGGCCGCCGTCAGCTTGCGCCCGTGCCAGGTCATCTGCTGGGCGATGTCGGTAAGTGCCGCCCAGAGCTTGTCGTTCTGCGGGAGACTTCTCCGCGGCCCCTTGAACTCGAGCCGCGTTCCCTTGGGGGCCTTGGCGACCCACGCCTGAGCGATAGCGCGGGTCGTGGGCTTTTCGAGGATCAGGACGGCTCGGGACATGTCAGGCCGCCACCGCTGGGCCGACGGCGCCCTTGAAGGCTTCCGTCATCGCCTCCTCGGCTTCGTCCAACTGCGCTTCGCTGGCGATCTCCTCAGCACGCAACATCACCTGATTGCGAATGCTGTCGAGCCAGGACATGGGACATTGAGAGGTGTGCTTCTCGAATGCCTTGTCCCACTCGTACAGCTCCTCGGGGGTCGTGCAGCCGTTGATCGCGTCGCGGATTTCCTTGTCGAGCCCGATATCCTTGGCGCGAGCGCTGCTGAGGCGCTTCATGCGACCGTCCGCGAGTTGCGGTTGGATCGGGTCGGCGGCGCCCTGATTGGGCGTGATGTTGCGGGGCTCCTCGGGAGCCGTCGCGGCTGGTCCGAAGTCCTGCACCTCCTCCGGCACGTACATCCCGCTGGTGGCCATCGGGAACACCGTGCGGACCCCTTCGGAGACGACGCGGGCGCGCAACATCTGGCGCGGGTACTTCTTCCACATCGGGTTGTTGATGCCGGCCTTCACGGCGCGGGGCATCGTCCAGTCGATCCGGGCCGAACCGCCGGCCGGATGACTGAACGTGGCGTCGGCCTTCTCGTCGGACAGCGCGTGCCACTCGACCTTGCCGCCGGCGCTGAGAAAGTCGCGCAGCATGGCGTCGGCCTTCTTGGAGGGGCGACCGCTGATGATATGATAGTCCTGGGCGGCGGTGGCCGGATGGCGCCCCTCGGCCTGGGCCACCAGACAGAGAGCGAGGGCCTGCTCCGGGTTCTGCACCCCGAATAGCTTCGACCCGGCGATGGCGCGCGCCATGCGCTCCATGTCGTTGACTTGGTACTGGACGACGGCGTTCATCAGATCATCCTCCGGATCATGTCGGACTGCTTCGCGACGTGCTCGCCAAGCCGCCTGAGAGCGTCAGGGACGCCAGGCGGGAGGAGTTGGGCTACCGCAGGGTCAGTGACCTTCAGCGCGGCTCCAGCGGCCTCCAGCAGGAGCAGGAGCGCATCCCGAGCCTCGTCGGAGGCGTCGGAGCGCAGATAGGCCTGACGCTCGGCCAGCGATTGCTTCCGGATCGTGGCTCCAAGACATTCGATCTTGTCTCGGGTGGTGGGGAAGAGGGAGATGGTCATCCGACACTTTCCATCTGAGCATTGGCTTCCGAGACGATCCGCTTTACTCTCTCTCTGAAGTTCGCATCCGAGATGAAGTCTGCGTCAGTCGACGCGATCCACTGGAGCGAACCGTACAGGCTGTAGAGCGTGAGCTTCCTGGCCTCGTTCTTCGCATTCACCTCGGCGAGCCATTCGTGGAACGGCTGGCCCGGAGCGGGTTCGGGAAGGCGGATGACTTCACCCATCAGCGTTACTCCGTCTGAAGCATCATGTTGTGGAGCGCACGTTCGATTTTCGCGGCGGGCCAGATCTCCACGAGCACTTCGATAAGCGTCGGGCGGTCAGCGTTTTCCGGAGCGCCGGGCGTCTCGTCAGCGATGGCACGCAAACGATTTATGGGCATTGCGCCGAGTAGTGCCCGGCGTGTGCGATCTCGGGTACGGAGATTAATCATCTAAGCCGCCCTCTCATCACGCTTCGCCGAGCCGAAAGCATCCATCCCAGCGACTCCGCTGGTCATGGGCCCGCCAGCGACCATGACGGCGCTGACGGCCCAGCCGCGCTTGCAGGTCGAAAGCCACTGCTCATAGGTGGCCGTATCGTTGGCGAATGCGCTGGCGTTGTTATCGGCTAGCCAGCGCGCCAACTCTTCAGGCGTCGCGAAGGCTGGCGAAATCGGCGTGCCTTCGCTGGTGTCTTCGTACATCATCAGATGCGTGGCGACTTCCTCAGGCCATTCCGGCATGTAGTCGTCTGGAGATGGGCGCGGGCCAGCCCAATCCGTGTAGCGTGCTATCGTCAGCGCGTTGCCATCTCGGGCCTTCCATCCGCCAGCCCAATCCTCTTGTAGGCCCTTTCCCCATTGCTCCCGGGCGAAATCCCACTCAGCGGCGCGAGTGGCATAGGACCCCTTGCAAAGCGGGATGAAATTCCCGTCCTCATTGCGAGGATGCTCCCACGCCTTGGGAACCATTCTGACTTCTCGACCCATCACGCAGCGTCCTTCTTCTCTTGCTTGCCCGAGCCGAAAGCCCTGGCGATCTGCTGGTTGATCTGATCGGTGAGCGCCCGTGTTCCGCGGCGTTGGATCAGGTCTGTGGCTTGGGCCTGCTGTTCAGGCGTGGGTCCGCCGTTGCGGAAGGCGGTGTGGGCGAGGGCTTCGAAGGAGCGGGGCATTTACGTCTCCGTTTGTGATCCCGACAATACGCCCCGACGCGTATGTGTCAACGTCGTATTTGCGGATTGACGTATTTTTTCTGAGCGCGCATATTCGCTCGCATGACAGCCGATGATGTTCGCAAACTGCTACGGGAACGAGCCAACGGCAACCAGGCCGCCTGGGCTCGGGAACAGGGTATCTCAGCGCAATACGTCTGTGACGTGCTCACCGGGCGTCGCGAGCCCGGCGAAGCAATCTTGAAGGCTCTCAAGGTCGAGCGCCGCGTCACCTACGTGCGGGCCGCATGATCGCCCACCGCACCACCCAGACCCCCGAACGCGCCATCCGCGAGAGCCGACTCGGCGCGACCAAGCCCCCATCCAGCTACCAGCTCGACAAGCTTGCGATCGGACGCCGCAGAGCCGCCCTTGCTGGCCGCTCCAAGCGTGCTGACGAGCTGCTGAGGAAGTTCTGATGCGCGTGGAGCACATCGGCGACGCGACGCTGTACCTGGGCGACTGCCGGGACGTGCTGCCCACGCTGGGCAAGGTGGACGCGGTTGTGACCGATCCGCCGTATGGGATTAATATCGGCTCGTCTGGGCGTATCGGCTCCTCTAAGATAGTCGAAGTTCGCGAATATGGCAAGTTCTCGTGGGACCAAAGCGCCCCGACCGATGAACTTATTAAGCAAATCCGGTGCGCCGCGCGCTGGTCTATTATCTTCGGAGGCAACTTCTACACGCTTCCGCCGACCTCGTGCTGGCTGGTATGGGATAAGCTGAACACTGGCGACTTCGCCGACTGCGAATTGGCTTGGACCAACCTCCCGAAAGCCGTCCGACGCCTCCGCTATCTCTGGAATGGCTGTATGCGCGCCAACGGCGAGGTGCGCGGCGATCACCCGACACAGAAGCCCATCGGGGTCATGGCGTGGGTGCTGCAGCAACTTCCGCCGGATTGTCGGACTGTCCTCGACCCCTTCATGGGGAGCGGGACGACCGGCGTGGCGTGCGTCAAGGCGGGCCTGACCTTCACCGGCATCGAGCGTGAGGAACGCTACTTCGAAGCCGCCTGCCGCCGCATCGAGGAAGCCCATCGTCAGCCCCGGCTATTCGCTGAGCCGGTGGCCAATATCGTCCAGCCGTCCATGTTCGGTGAACCCTGATGCACCCCAGCCGCGGCAATCCCAAACTCACCCCCGAGCAGGTGGCCGAGCTGCGGATGTTCCGGCGCTTCAGCACGCTGACCCTGAAGGAACTTGGGAAGCGCTACGGTGTCAGCCACGTGGCTATCTGGAAGATCGCGAACGGCCACACATGGAAGAACGCATGACCGGCCGCCCAGCCTTCCCTGATCCTGAGACGCAGGCCCGTCGCCAGCTGAGGGAAATGTGCCGTTTCCTATATGGCAGCTTCGAGGAGCGCTTCCGCCACAACTCGGAAGACCTGGCGAAGTGGAAGAAACTGATAACGAGGACGAAATGAGCGAACCGATTGGACCGGGCGATCTGGTGGAGTGCATCTCTGTCCGAGACGACAGCGTCTCCGGCTATACGGTCGGTTCTACCTATATCGTGGATGAAGTTGGTGTTCTGAGAGGAATTCCCTGGTTAAATTGTCTGAGAATGCCTCGCCCGAGCGAATGCGAGAGTAGCTCGGCGCCCGGATGGCTTGCGGATGCCTTCCGCCCCATCTCCCGCCGCTCCGACTTCGAGAAAGTCCTTGAGCAGCTGAAAGCTCCGCTCCCTGAGCTTCAGGATGCCTAAGCCATTGACGAAAAGCCCAGCTTGACCCTCAATGGCAGGGCGGGCGGGGAGCATCCATCCTAACAAACGCTCTCCCGCCCTAAGCGAACAAGCCGCCTTTTCAACGGAGGAAAGCTTGCTGCCTGATCCCCTTATAGCTCTAAATTATCCGCATGGTAAACGCCTGGACATGGGCGATCCTATGGACGTTCACACCGCAGCTGTGGAAAGCCTCCTAGAATGCGTGGATGCTTTGGTCGACTTGATCGGCAATGACCGCACCATGCGCCTGCTGAGACAGTGTGACGATGCGCTGTGGGTGGCGAATTGAGCGTCTGGCGGCGGGTTGACCGCGTCGACCCTCCTCGCGAAAAGCTGATCGGCCTGGCGTCGGGCAAATGCGGCGCGATGTTTGCTATCGGCGTCGTGCTCGACAGTGGGCGTGTGAGCGCCCAAGGCTGGGCATCATTTCCAGCGACTCAAAGGTTGGCGTTCTGGGACTTGTGGCGCCCTTTTGAATGTCCCGATCCAGACGAGTGACCTGATGAGCACCCCGCTTCGTAAGTTCGAGAAGGTCATGCTCTACCGGATGCGTGACGGCCACTTCACGCCGCGCACCATCAACCGCGCTCTGATAAATGCGACCCAGCCGCTGCATCGCTCGATCATGAATATCGAACGCACCCTCTCGAACATGGAGGGAAAAGGCTACGTGGAGCATGTCTCTCGCAACACATGGATTCCAACCGATCTCGGGTGGGGCTGGCTCAGCCGTCATGGTGGCGTTGAGGGGCAGGCAGGCGATCCACCCAGGGACATGCTGATGCCGGCTGCCCATCGCGGGACAATTGACGTTTCAACGGCTTAGGTAGATAAAAGGCGGGCGGGAGGTGTTGGATGCACCTACCCGCCTTCAGGCCCTAACAGGGGGGAGGCCTTCGCCCGGATGCATAAGATACCTGCCCAGCGTGACGGTTTCAAGCCGTGAGCAACCAGGCGATCACGCTTGCCCTACAAACGCAGGGGGTTTCGTCCGCCGAGAAATTCCTTTTGGTGGTTATCTCGAATTACGCCAACCAGGACATGGAGGCGTGGCCCTCGCACGCCAGATTGGCGAGAGATACCTGCATGTCCCGGCGGACCATCATCCGGCTGGTGGCCAGCTTGGCGGAAAAGAAGCTGATATCCGTCCGTGGGCGGAAGTCTCGCGGGCTCCAGACGACCAGCCTCTACACCCTGACTTTCCGTGGTGACATGATGGCACAGCGTGGTGACATTGACGCCCTCGACGTGGTGACATCCACGACCAAACCGGGTGACACCATGGCACACGAACCTAAGAAAGAACCTATAATAGAACCTCCATACGCGCGCGAGGCTCGTGCTGCTGAGATAGCAGCCTCGCGCGCTTTAGGACCGATAGCCCTGGTGAAAATCCCGAGGCCCAAACCACCGGCGGAAACCCCCGCCCAGATGGCCAGCAGGCTCCGACAGATGGCGATGCGAGCATGAGGAGGAGACAAGCATGACCATGCTGGAGAGACTCGCGAGGGCGATTGATCCGCTAGCCTTCTATCGCAACGACGACGGGGGTACGACGAGAACCTCCCTCGATCTTCAGCGCATCAAGTACAACGAGCGCAGAGCGGACGCACGTGTAGCGGCTCGTGAGGTCCTCCAAGCCCTCCGCAACCCGGATGAGGGGATGCTGGAGGCGGCTGTTCCCGCAATCCTTGGCGGGGGTGTGTTCTTCAACGAGCGTCGGGTTTTTATTGAACGCTTCCAAGCAGCAATCGACCACATCCTCAATGAAGGAGCGGCGACGGAATGATCACCTCCCACAACGGCTGGAGACGCGGAATGGCAACCCCTGACGAAAGCAAGTATGCACGCGCCCTTCGCCTTCAGCGGGAAAAAGCCCTTAAGGAGCGCCGCTTCAGAGATAGCCGTTTGAAAATGGCTGAGGAGCGAGAGCGAGACCCTGTCGGCTTTCTGATGCGGACAGCTAGGCTTTCGTTCGCGCAGGCGGTAGAAATGCTCGCCGATGAACAGGCGCAGAAAACCCGTGACGACGGCTAAAGTAGCAAAATCTAGCAACCGCGGCTCCAAGCCCGGAGAGCACCGCGGCGGTCGGCAGAAGAACACGCCTAACAAGTCTACAAAGGACGTGAAGGCGCTAGCCTCGCAGTACGGTCCCGACGCCATAGCTGAACTCGGCCGCCTCGCCACGCAGGCTGAGAGTGAAGCGGCCAAAGTCGCGGCCATCAAGGAAATCCTCGATCGCGCCTATGGGAGATCGCCAGTGACAGCTGAGCATTCACATACCTTCAAGGGCATTGTTGGGTTCAGATGGCAGCCTCCCACCGATTGATCGATCAATGGGTCGACAGTGACTACGCCCCTCGCAGGGCTTTCCTGCCCTTCCATAGCCGAACACAGCGGTTTTCTGCCGGGGTAGCGCACCGCCGAGCAGGCAAGACCGTGGCGGCAATCAATGAGCTGGTGATGCGGGCGATCGAGAACGATCTTCCCAACCCACGCTGCGCCTACGTCGCCCCGCTGTTCAACCAGGCCAAGGACGTCGCCTGGCTCTACCTCAAGCACTACGCCCGGCCGATCCTGGCCAAGCCTCCCAACGAGAGTGAGCTTTATGTCGAGCTTATCAACGGGGCCAGGATACGACTATACGGCGCTGACAATCCGGATCGGCTCCGAGGAATATATCTCGATGATGTGGTACTGGACGAGTACGCGGACATGCATCCGGCTGTTTGGCCCGAAGTCATCCGCCCCCTGCTCGCCGATCGACGTGGCCGAGCAACTTTTATCGGTACTCCAAAAGGCAGAAACGGCTTCTTCGACATCTACAGCCGAGCCCTAGACGATCCCGACTGGTTCACGTTCATGCTCAAGGCCAGCGAGACGAAGCTGATCCCCGAGGACGAGCAGCGGGCCATGACCAAGGACATGACGCCCGAGCAGATCGCACAGGAGCTCGAATGCTCCTTCGAGGCGGCGATCCTGGGCGCCTACTTCGGCAAGGAGATGGCCGAAGCCGAGCGCCAGGGCCAAATCGCCGACGTCCGCCATGACGATACGCTGCCCGTCCACACTTCATGGGATCTCGGCATAGGCGACAGCACCGCCATCTGGTTCTGGCAGATCACGCCCTCCGAAATCCACGTCATCGACCATTACGAGATGAACGGCCAGAGCGTCGAGCACTACGCCCGCGTGCTGCAATCCAAGCCCTACGTCTACGCTCACGACTGGGTTCCGCACGACGCCAAGGTCAGGGAGCTGGGCACGGGCCGCACCCGGATCGAGACCATGATCAGCCAGGGCCTCAAGCCCCGCCTGGTGCCCGACCACAAGGTCATGGACGGCATCAACGCGCTGCGAGTGCTGTTCCCCCGCATCTGGTGGAACAAGGCCTGTGCGACCGGCCTGGAGGCGCTGCGGCAGTACCGGGCCGACTACGACGACAAGACGCGAGCCTTCAAGGACACGCCCAAGCACGACTGGACCAGCCACACCGCCGACGCAGCCCGCTACATGGCGATGGCCTATCGCGAGCTGAAGCCTGATCCCAAGCCCGAGGAGAAGCCCGTCCTCGGCATCATGGACACCACCTGGGACCAGGCACTGAAGCGGTATGGGCCGCGGAGGGGTGGACGCGTCTAACGATTGACGCCCAATCCCGTATAACGTAATACGGTTCGTATGACGCGCATCGTGAAGGCATTCAGAGTCGAGCCGGAGCTTTGGCTGTACGTGATCAATCGGGCGGCTGCTCTGAAGATCACGCCGAGCGCATGGCTGATCCGGTGCATCAAGGATGCCAAGAAGCGCCAGGAGGGCCAATGAGCATGATCACCGAACCCCCAGAGCATCTGATCGAAGCCGCGATCAAAGCCGCAACGGTCGTGACCAGCCAGCACAGTGGGGAAGGGGCGGCGCAGCAGTTCGCCGCCAATGCGGCCAACGGCTTTCCTGTCCACCGCCCGCCCAGCCTCGTCTCTCACTCCGAAACGATCACCACGACCCAATACCTCAACCGGAAAATGGCGATCGACGTGGTGCGCGCTGTCCTCAAGGCTATTGCTGAACTTGGGGAGGGCCAATGAGCGAGGAATTTACCTGCGCCGTGTGCGAAGGCGTCTTCAACAAGGGTCGGAGCGAAGAGGAAGCCCTGGCCGAGAAAGACCGGCTTTGGGGCGAACTTCCGGTGGAGGAGTGCGACCTCGTTTGCGACGACTGCTTCAAGCTGATGGGGTTGGGCTCCTGATGCGCCGAGGCTGGGACGGCTGCTGGGTTGTCCTGCTGGTGGTGTGTCTGGTGCTGGGAGCAGCTGGGACGGTGGTGCATATCTGGGGGCTGTTCAGATGAAGCGGACATGGGCTTTCCGCGCGGGGCAACTGACCATCGTGTTTCTGCGGGCCTTCGTTCACGGGGCTGGCTGGGGCGCAGGTCTCTTGGCTGGAATAGAGGCGGTGATGCACTTTTTCCCTGCGCCTCATCACTGACAGCCGTAGCCTTGCAATCCCGATAGGATTGGGCGACATTCCCCCCTCGCGGAGGGGTCATGCCGAGCACGTCGCCTGCACAGCATCGCCTGATGGAGGCAGCGGCCCACACCAAGGGCGGCTACGGCGGCGTTCCCCAGAAGGTCGGCCTGGAGTTCGCCGCAGCCGACAAGGCCAAGAAGCTAGCCAAGGCGCTCCGGGGTGGCTAGGCAACCCATCGAAGCCACGCCATCGGACAACTTCACCGCCAAATGGATCGCGGAGATCGAGGGCTCGGAGAAGTGGCAGCGCACATTCCTTGAACGCTGCCGGCGGATCATCAAGCGCTATCGTGACGAACGCCTGACCAAGGACAACCAACCCGGCCAGGACAAGAAGCGCTATCCGATCCTCTGGAGCAACATCCAGACGCTCGGCCCTGCCGTCTACGCCAAGCCGCCCGAGGCGGTTGTTACGCGCCGTTACAAAGACTCTGACCCGATCGGCCGCTATGCCTCGGAGGTGCTGGAGCGAGCGATCAACTTCTCATGCAGCCAGTACGACTTTGACGAGCGCATGGAGTTGAGCCGGGACGATCTCTTGCTGATCGGCCGCGGTCAGTGCTGGGTCAGGTACATCCCGCACGTCTCCGGCCCAGAGGAGTCGGACGAGGACGCTCAGGTTACGACCGACGCCGAGGACGAGGGCTCGGAGGAAGAGAAGCAGGTTTACGCCGAGGTCGTCACGGATCACGTCGCGTTCGATGACTTCGGCTACACGCCCTGCCGGGAGTGGTCGGAGGTCTGGTACGGCTGGCGTCGGGCCTACATGGGCCGCGACGAGCTGGTCGAGCGGTTCGGCAAGAAGGTCGGCGGCAAGGTCCCGCTGGACTGGGAGCCCAAGGATCAGTTCCAGGACGAAGAGGCCAAGATCAGGAACAAGAAGGCGGCTATCTATGAGGTCTGGGACAAGCGCGCCGGAGAGGTGCTGTGGTTCTCCAAGTCCTACAAGGTTGGCCCGCTGGACCGCAGATCTGATTGGCTGGGTCTTGACGGGTTCTTTCCGTTTCCCCGGCCGCTCATGGCTACCACGCCGCAGGACAAGTTCATTCCGGTGGCCGACTTCGTCTACTACCAGGACCAGGCCGAGGAGCTGGACGAACTGACAGCGCGGATCGGCTTCATGATCAACGCCATCAAGGTGGCGGGCTTCTATGCTGGCGAGGAGAACATCAAGCTCCAGAACCTGTTCAACTCGGAGAGCAACCAGCTTGTCCCGATCGACAGCATGGCCAGCTTCACCGACAAGGGCGGCTTCAAGGGGCTGATCGAGTGGTTCCCGCTCGACAACACCATCAAGGCGCTCCAGACGGCTTTCGAGACCCGCAAGGAAATCCTCGAAGACATCTACCAGATCACCGGTATTGCGGACATCATCCGCGGAGCGTCGGACCCCAACGAGACGGCCACCGCTCAGACGATCAAGAGCCAGTGGGGCTCGATCCGAGTCCGGGACAAGCAGAACGAACTTGCAAGGTTCGCCCGGGACCTGATGCGGATCAAGGGCGAGATCATCGCCAAGAAGTTCGATCCGCAGACCCTGGCCGCGATGACGGACGTACAGCTGCCCACCGATGCCCAGAAGAAAGCCGGGCAGGCGATGCAGGCCTATCAGCAGCAACAAGTCCAGCAGATGCAGGCCCAGGCTCAGCAGCAGGCCCAGCCCCCGCAGCCAGGGATGCCGCCGCAACCCGCCGCGCCGCCGCCGCAGGTTCCTCCGCCTCCGCCGATGCCGCCGGACATGCCGCCTCCGGAAATCCTCGCGCTGCCCAGCTGGGAGGACGTGAACGGGCTGCTGAAGAACGATGCGCTCCGATCCTTCCGGGTGGATATCGAGACGGATTCGACCATCCAGGCGGACGAGGATGCGGACAAGCAGCGCCGCGTGGAGTTCGTGACCGCCATCGGAGCCCTATTGGCCCAGGCATTGCCTGTGCTCCAGGCGGCCCCGCAGATAGCCCCGCTGATCGGCAAGACGGTGGAGTTCCTGGCTCGTGGCTTCCACGTCGGCCGCGAGATGGAAGACATCATCAACAAGACCTTCGACCAGCTGGCGCAGCAGCCCCCGCAGGCCCCAGGACAGGCCCCCAAGCCCGGGACCGATCCGCAGGAAGTCGCGCTCAAGGCCCAGGAGCTACAGCTCAAGCAGCAGGAAGCCCAGTTCCAGGCCCAGCACGACGCCGCGCAGCTGCAACTCGACGCCGCCAAGGTACAGGCCGAACAGGCGCGCACTCAGTCGGATGCGCAGCTCGGCATGGGAGACCTTCAACTCCGAGCCCAGCAGCAGGTGTTGGACCACCAGCAGAACCAGCAACAGAACAACATCGCCATGCTTAGGCCGCCGCCCAGAGGACCCACGAAATGACCGGCATCAACGTAATCCCGGTGGATGTGAACGGCGTCCCGTTAGCCTCGCCTGGCTCTCCGGTTCCCGCCGGAGCCACCCAGCTGGTAGCGACCAGCGGCATCGTCGGCAACGCCACTGCCGCGGCCACGCTCGGCAACGCCTCGGGTCAGACCACCTACATCAGCGGCTTTGACATCACGGGGCTCGGGGCGACTGCGGCTGGCTCGGCGAATGTCACCGTGGGCGCGTTGGTGGGCAACGTGACATTAAACTACGTGATCGGGGTTCCGGGAACCGCCACTAGCCCGATTACGCCGCTGGCGATCCAATTCAACCCGCCGATTCCGGCCGTATCGGGGACGGCTTCGGTGACGGTCTCGGCCCCCACCTTCGGGGCCGGCAACACCAAGGCTGTGGTCAACGCCTACGGCTGGCGGAAGTAGTCAGTTGAGCACCAAAACACCCACCCAGCTGCCGCCGGCGACGACGGTCCTCGATACGGACCTCTACACCGGCTATCCGGACGATAATCCCGTCATCGGCCCGATGTATGCCATCTCGGCATTGGACCTGCGCCTCTACATGCAGGCTAATTGCCTGCTGTACGACGGCTCGGTTGCCATGACCGGCGCGCTTCAGGCGTTCGCGGGAACCGAGGGCTCGCCCGGCGTCACCTTCAGCGGCGACGCGGACACCGGCCTCTATCACGTCTCTGCCAACAAGTTCGGCCTGGTCGCGGGTGGCGTCTCCTACCTCAACATTTCGTCGGCGGCGATCGAAGCCAAGACGCTGGTGTCGATCACGCTCGGGGCCGACCTGACACCTGCGACCACGCCAAGCACTACCTCAGTCGGCTATCTCGGCCTGCCCCAGAACACCAAGAGCGCGGATTACACGCTGGTCATGGCCGACGCGGGGAAGGAAATCCCCATGTCCGGCAACCACACCGTAACGATCCCCGCTAATGCCTCTGTGGCGTTTCCGCTCGGGACCATCGGCGCAGCCTCGGTGGAGACCGGGGACACGCTTACGCTGGCGATCACGTCCGACACCCTCGAGTGGCTGCCCTCGGGCGGCACCGGCTCCCGCACAGTCACCGGGCCGGGGATGGTGTTCTATCGCAAGCGCACCTCGACGCGCTGGTGGTGCTGGGGTTTTAACGTCACGTGAGCGGAGCAGCTATCGCGGCGCTCGGCGGTGTTGCGCTCGGCGCTCAGACCATCGTCATCACGGCTACGGGGGCGGGGACGATGCCCACTCCGGCCGGCTGGAACAATGCCAACAACGCGATCTATGTCCTCGCGGCTGGCGGGGATGGTGGGCTTGGGCAGGCCGGAGGCGGCTCGGGGAGCTTCGCGCGGGCGATCAACGTCACGCTCTCCGGCACGATCAGTTATCAGGTTGGCGCTCACAATACCACCACGACGCAAGGCAGCGTGTTCGGAACCGCGGCGACCTGGTTCAACGGTTCAGCTGCGAATGCAGCAAGTGCGGGCGCGCGTGGAGGTGCAGCCGGGACGCTGGCTGGAGTTGGTGGATTGCCCGGTATCGAGACGGGCAACAGCGGCTCGCTATTGAGGGCCGGTTCGACGGGCGGGGCTTCGCTCTCCGGAGTAGGCGGCGGCGGGGCTGGCGCACCGGGGCCAAGTGGGCTGGGCGCAAACGGGACGAGTGCCTCTGGCAGCAACCCGGGGGCTGGAGGCGCTGGGGATGCTGGAACCGGCGGCGCTGGCGGCTCGGCGACGCCTGGAGGCGCTCCGGGAGGCAATGGGGGCAACGGTACGGAGTACGGCGGCGGCTATGGGGCTGGGGGCGGTGGTGGCGGCGCTGACACAGCCGCAGCCGGAAACGGCGGCTATGGCGCAGGGGGTGGTGGCGGCATTGGCAGCGGCGGGACCGGCGGCAACGGCCTGATCGTGATCACCTGGACACCCGCATGAGATACCGCATCCATAACGGCGAGCTTGTCCCGTCGCATCTGGTTCCCCGGGCTCCGGTGCAGCGCTCGCATCTGCCGGCCCCGATGCTGATCCGCGACGACATGGACGCGCTGAAGAACCCGGCCACGGGGCTGCTCTACGACAGCAAGAGCGCATTCCGCCAGGCGACCCGGGCAGCGGGTTGCTACGAGGTCGGCAACGACGCGCCGAACGTGAGCGCGGGCGTGCAGGGCCATACCGACAGCGACCGCGAGATCGCCACCGACATCAAGCAAGCCATGGAGCAAGTGGGCTATGCCTCCTGAAGACACCGACCTTGAAGCCGACGTACGCGCCGCCATCGAAGGGCCAGCGGAACCGGCCACCGAAACCCCGGCTGCGCCCGTCGAAGCAGGCCCATCGCGGGACGAACACGGCCGGTTTGCGCCCAAGGTTGACAACAAGGCCGAAGTAACGCAACCATCAGCGTCGGAGGCACCCCAGCAACCTGGGACCATCCTCCCTCCCTACGGTTGGTCCGCTGCCAACAAGGCGAAGTTCGCCGCTCTCGATCCCGATGTTCAGCAGGAAGTCCTGCGCCGGGAAAGGGAGATGGAGGACGCCAAGAAGCAGTGGGACTCGAAGGGCGAACAGCTAAACCGGTTCCAGGCGCTTTACGAGCCTATCAAGGACCGTCTGACGCTCTCGGGCATCGACCAGTACGCCTACACCCAGGCCCTGATCCGCGCCGATGAGCTTCTGAGGACGAATCCGCAGCAGGCGCTCGTGCAACTGTCGCAGATGTACGGGATCAATTTCCCCGGCATCCAGCCCCAGCAGCAGCCCTATGTGGACCCCACGCTTTCTGCGCTCCAACAGCAGGTTCAGCAGCTCACTCAGCACATCACTTCGCAGAACACCGCGAAGGAGCAGGCCGAGATGGCTGAAGTCAGCGGGCAGATCGCAGCGTTCCGGGAAGACCCGAAGCATCCCTACTTCGACAACGTCAAGGACGACATGGCGTTGCTACTGGAGCGGGGGAAAGCCAAGGCTCTCGATGACGCCTACGAAATGGCCTGCCGCCTGAATCCTGAAGTCTGGGCGGTGATGCAGGCCAAGCCTGTGACGCCGGCCAGGAAGGGAACGCCGAGGGACATCTCCGTCACCGGTTCACCCGGGCAGACCCAGCCGGTTCGCCAGGTGAACTCCAGAGCCTCACACGAGGACGACGTCCGAGCGGCTTTAGAGGAGCTTGCGGGGCGCGTCTGAAGGAGAAACCTAGATGGCCAGCCCCGGCCTTTCGGAAATCGTCACCACCACCCTGCGCAACCGCGAGGGCAAGCTCGCGGACAACATGTCCAAGAACATCGCCCTGCTCAACCGCATGAACAAGCGCGGCACGATCAACACCGCCGACGGCGGTCGCACCATCGTGCAGGAGCTGGAGTACGCCGAGAACTCGACGTACACCCGCTATAGCGGCTACCAGGTCCTGAACATCTCGCCGAGCGACGTGTTCACCGCCGCCGAGTTCGACTGGAAGCAGGCCGCGGTTGCGGTCACGGCCTCCGGCCTCGAAGCCGACGTGCAGAACACCGGGACGGAAGCCATCATCAAGCTGGTGGCCTCGCGCGTTCGCAACGCCGAGAAGACCATGCAGAACAACCTCTGGTCCGACATGTATTCGGATGGGACGGCGTCGAACCAGATCGGCGGCCTTCAGCTGCTGGTGGCGGACAATGCCTCCTCGGGGACCGTGGGCGGCATCAACCGGGCGACCTACGGGTTCTGGCGCAACCAGTACTTCGACGCCACCACGGACGGCGGCTCGGCGGCGACGACCTCGAACATCCAGAAGTACATGAACACCGTGTACAACCGGACGGTTCGCGGCACCGACAAGCCGGACCTGATCCTGGCCGACACCAACTACTACAACCTCTATCTCGGCTCGCTCCAGGCCATCCAGCGGATCACCTCCGACGAGATGGCCCAGGCCGGCTTCACCAGCCTGAAGTACATGGCCGCGGACGTGGTCCTGGACGGCTTCCCGCTGGGCAGCTCGGGCAACCTGCCGAACACCGGGATCGCCCCGGCCGGTGGTGCGAACTCGACGTCGGCGGCCGGCGCCCCGGTGAACCACATGTACTTCCTGAACACGGAGTACATTCACTGGCGTCCGCACGTGAACCGCAACATGGTCCCGCTGGAGACCGTGAACTCCATCAACCAGGATGCGACCGTGAAGCTCCTGGTCTGGGCGGGCAACATGACCCTGAGCAACGCCTTCCTGCAATCGGTCCTTAAAGATTGATTGTTCTGTGATTTCAATCACTTAGCAATCGGAAAGGAATGAAATGGCCGCTGTCACTGGCATCTACTGCACCACCACCCCCGAGGCAGGAATCAACCTCTATCGGGTCTCGCTGTCCATCGGCTCCCAGAAGCTTCTCACCCGGGTCAACGGGTCGGACGGGCGCCAGTGGATTTATGGCAAGCTCGTTGCCGCTCAGACCTCGATCGCCGCCGTCTCGGTGGGGGCCGCGGGCTCGATCGTCAGCTGCACCACCACCACCGCGATCTGGATGATGAACGCGACCGGCGGGGCGGCTGCGTCCAGCTATCTCTGGGTCCGCAAACGCACTCTGGCCTAGCGCCTTTCGCCAACGCCCATTGGCGATTGGCCCTGGCAAGCGCCGGTCCTTTACGGGGCCGGCGTTCTGCGTTAGCGTCACCGCATGGGCATCGTCATACTCGCCGCTACGATCTTCGTAGCCTGGGCTGCGCTCTCGGCTTTGTGCTGGGCGCTTGAAGGTGTCGGGCTCCTCCTCAGCGCGATATTCGACCGATGAGGCCTGTGGCGCGCGTCGTGGAGTTGGTGGACGGCTCCTTTCTGGTCGAGGTCGATGACGGCGATGACTATGTGCGCACAGGGTACCGTGGCTCCTTGGAGCGCATGAAGCAAATCGCGGACAGCTTCAACAAGCGACCGCCCATACCTGATACCAAAAGAGTCGTGTATCCGTAGATGCTGCACGTTTGCTGCGTCAGAACCGGTCGTAAGTACTCCCGCGATTACGTCGCGATCCTCCACGACATGGTCAGCCGCAACCTCAGCACGCCACACCATTTCTGGTGTCTGACCGACGATCCCGAGTCCATCCATCCTGAGATCGGGATCATCCCCGCCGACCCCGAGCTGAAAGGCTGGTGGCAGAAGGTCAACCTCTTCAACCCGCACATGCCCTGGAAGCCGGGCGAGGACCGGGTGCTCTACTTCGACCTCGACGTGGCCATTGTCGGCCGGTTGGAGGAGATGGCAGAGACGCCCGGCATCATCCGCGACTGGAACAACCCGGAATATAACAGCTCCGTTATGTGCTGGGATGCGGGCGACCACCTCAACGCCTGGCTGAAGTTCAACCCGATCGCCGTTCCGATCCGGATGCACGGAGACCAGAACTGGCTCACCGAGCTGGGGGGCTGGGAGACCTTCCCGCGCGACTGGTGCCTGTCCTTCCGCGCCCACGCCCAGGACTGGCCCCCGAACGAGGCCAAGGTGGTGGTGTTCCACGGCGAGCCCAAGCCGCACGAGGTTCAGGGCTGGGTCAAGGACGTCTGGAAGATCGGCGGCCATACCCAGTTCCTGGCCGGCAAGGGCATGAACGTCTCTTATGCCAAGGTGCTGGAAAACGTCCGCATCAACTCGGCCCGGGAAGACGTGCAATGGTTCGTAGGGGATCAGCCGCACAAGGAGACGCTGGTCATCGTTGGAGGAGCCCCGAGCCTGAAGGAGCAGATTCGGGCGATCCGTGACCAGCGGCTCAGGGGTTCCAAAATCCTCGCCCTGAACAACGCCTGCGCCTTCCTGAACGCCAACAACATCGTGCCCGACTATCTGATGATCTGCGACGCGCGGGAAGAGAACGTGGTGTTCACCCGCGCCGAAGCCAAGCGCTACATCCTCGCCAGCCAGTGCGACCCGAGCCTTTTCGACGCCCTGAAGGGCAAGGACGTGCACATGCCCCATTTGTGGGTGTGCGACGAGATGCGGGACATTCTGGCCCCCTACGACGAGACGCAACCCATCTGCCTGATCGGGGGCGGCTCGACGGTGGGCCTGCGGGCGATCAGCCTCGGCATCATCTCGGGCTATCGGACCATCCATCTATACGGCATGGACAGCTGCTTTTCGCAGTCGCAGCATCACGCCTACGAGCAGACCCTGAACGACGCGGACCAGGCGCTTGAGGTGTACCTGCCGGCGCTGAAGAAGCACTACGTGGTGAGCCCCTGGATGGCGCGTCAGGCGGCAGAGTTCAGGGATATCGTCTGGCAGCACGCCAAGGACAGTGGGACACGCATCATCGCCCACGGCAAGGGACTGATACCGGACATGGCGAGGCATCTGGCGCAAAATGGCTGAGATGAAGGAACACCCCCCGCTGGCGATATGCGAGGCTAACGCGCGGGCGAAGCGGACGACCGCGCAGTTTCGGCGCGAAGAAGCCGCAAAGGCGCTTCGCCACGCCGAGGAATTGGACGAAGAGGCGGCTATTTGGGAGCGTGCGGCGCAAACCCTGAGGGCCGCAGATGCCTGATCTGATCCAAGACGCCCGCGGCATCTGGTGGCCCGCCGACGACGAATGGGGCCGGGAGATCATCCCGCTTGAGATCGGCCCGGCGATGAGCTGGCTACACGCCCACAACAAGCGATGGGGGACCATCATCCAGGCCGGGGGGAACGTGGGGCTCTACCCAGAAGCGCTAGGGCATACGTTCGGCCACGTGATGACATTCGAACCGGACCCCGTGAACTACGAGTGCATACGCCGCAATGTTGGAGCGCAGAACGTCATCTGGTGGCAAGGCGCGCTTGGCGAACGCATGGGGGCTTGTGGCATGGTCGAAGTGATGACGCACAACTGCGGCGCACACCGGATCGAGCCAGACGAAGATGGCGGTATCCCACTCTTTACGATCGATGGAATGGAGATGACCCCAGACGTCATCTGGCTGGACGTCGAAGGCTCCGAACTCCCGGCCCTGAAGGGCGCGGCTGAAACCCTGAAGCGCTGCAAGCCCATGGTCATCGTGGAACTGAAGGGCCTGGGCGAGGCCTATGGCTACACGAACGATGACGTTCACGCCTATCTCGAAGACTTCGGCTACAAGCTGGTGTCAGAGCACGGCAACGACAGGATGTTCGCATGAGCATGTTCGAAGAACTGGTCGCCGCGGTAGGCAAGATCGAGGTTCATGAATCGATCACAGATATGGCCGCCAAATGCGATCGAGTGCCCTGCGCTGAGGAGGTGGTGCGAGTCGTTTTGAAAACGATGCGAGATATCAGCCGAGAGCACGAAAACGCGATGGAGCCGGTCAACGAAGCCCAATCCCGCGCGGTTATTTGGGCACGCGGAATCGACCACATCCTCAACGGGGGCGAGTGACCAAATGTCAGCCGTTTACGACGCAACCACCGGCCTCAGCTTCGGCATCGGCCAGCAGCAGGAACAGGGCGTGTTCGCCGAGTTCGAACTGACCGCCGTGCAGAACAACTTCAAGACCGCCCAGGAAGGTCGCCCGATCTTCGAGGACAAGGTCTATATCCGCATCCGCACGGCCGGCGATCGCCTCAACGAGGTCCACCGCGAAGCCAAGGATCAGGACAAGCGCCGCTTCCCGCTCCAATGGGCGCGCTACGTCCAGGGCCAGGAACAGGCCACGGAGGGAACGCCATTGGAACAGTGGCCGTTGATGACACCGGGAAGCGTTCGCAGCCTGAAGGCCCTCAACGTGAACACGGTGGAACAGCTCGCGGCGGTCACGGACGGCAACCTCGACCACCTGGGCATGGGCGCCCGGAACCTGCGCGAACAGGCCCAGGCCTATCTTGCGCGAGCCAACGAGGGCGCTGCGCTGCGCCAGGCCACCGCCGAAAACCAGAACCTGCGGGACGAGATCGAGGCTTTGAAAGCCAACGTCGCCAACCTCGCCGCCGCCAGCCGCAAGAAGGAAGCCACCGATGACGGCAATCGAACCAAACCGGGAAATACGCCCGAGGAGTGAGCCGACCTTCTATCTGGAAAACGGCGCGGAAATGTTTATCATGCAGGTGGATCGCAACACCTGTCTCGGCCCTACGCCTGCGACGGACCAGCTGAGATCACGCTATCCTGAACACTACGAGGCGTTCAAGCGTGACTCTGCTGACATTGGTGCAGGAAACCGCAGACCTTCTGTCGATCCCCCGTCCAGCGACGGTGGTGGGCTCGACGGACACCCAGACGCGCCAGCTGTTCGCCCTCGCAAACGAAGAGGGCCGGGCAAGCGCCAAGTCCTACGACTGGCAGGCGCTGACCCGGGAATGGGTGTGGACGACAAACAGCGGCTTTGACCAGACCGGCGCGATACCGGACGATCTCGACCGGTTCTACTCCAACAGCTTCTACAACCGCACCACCATCCGCCCGATGCTGGGGCCGATCACGCCGCAGACCTGGCAGGCGATCAAGGCCTATCCCCAGATCAACAGCGTCTATCTCTCGTTCCGGATCAGGAACGATATCTATCTCGTCACGCCCCAGGGCGAGGACGGCGATACCGCGGCCTATGAGTACATCACCCTGAACTGGTGCGTCGCCGCGAATGGCGACGGCAAGCCGGCATTCACCAACGACAGCGATACGACCGTTCTGCCGGAATGGCTATTCACGCTCGGGCTGAGATGGCGGTTCAGGAAGTCGAAGAACCTCGACTACGCCGAGGACTTCCGCACCTACCAGAGCGAGTTGCAGCAGTTGCAGGCCCGCGATGGAGGTAACGGGAATTTGGACATTACTGGTAAGAACCTATACAATCCTTACGGGCTCCCCAATATACCCGTTGGCTCATTTCCCGGATCATGACTGATGGCTCACACTCAGGACGCAGTCATCTATGATCCGCTCACCGGCAACGTCGCCATGATCGTCATTCCGGATGACGACACGCAGTTAGGCGATCCGGCTTTCAACCCAAAGGGCTTGACGCAACTTCGGGTCCCCAGTTCCTCGGACCCCGTTTCCAACGCCGCCAAAATCAATTCAAAAATAAAGCTTCCTGTTACCACCGCTGCGTCAGTCGGGGTAGCGCTCGGAAACGTGAGCGTTAGCCAGTGACGACGGTCATCATCGTCTCTGGCGCGACAACTATCGTCCCATCCGATTGGAATAACTCCATAAATTCCATTCATGGAATAGGGGCCGGGGGCAATGGCGCAGCTGGTTCCGGTACGAACACGGGCGGCGGCGGCGGCGGCGGCGGTGAGTACCGAAAGGCCGCCAACGTAACCCTGACGGCGGGATCAACCGTTGACATCAACATTCCAGCCGGCGGGGCCGGTTCGGGTGTCTCTGGGACCTACATCAAGGATGGGGCCGGCGGCGGCGGCACAATCCAGATGGAAGCCAAGAACGGAGCCAATGCAGTAGGAAAAACCGGAGGGACCGGAGGGACCGGAGGGACCGGAGCGGCGGCTAATTTTGCCGGGGGCCAAGGGGGAACGAACTCTGTCGTCAGCACCATTGGCGGCTCCGGCGGTGGCGGATCGGCTGGACCGACAGGCGCAGGTAAGGCCGGAGGCAGCAACGCGACTTCGACGGCTGGCGCTTCCGGGGGCGGGTCAAACGGAGGTTCCTCTACAGTAGGAACCGATCCTGGCTCGGGCAATGGATCGACTGGCGGCGCGGGCACGAGTGGAGCCGGCGGCGGGGCTGGGTCGAGTGCAGGAGGCCCCTCCGGCAACGCGACGGCGGGCACGATTGGCGGCGGCGGAGGGGCGTCCGGCAACAGCAGTACGAACGGGTCGGGTATTGGCGGCTCTGGCGGCGTCGATACAGCGTTTGATGCCTCGCACGGCGCATCGGGCGGCGGCGGAGGTTCGGGTCACTCTGCCGGCAATGCCTCCGGCGCGGGTGGCGCTGGAGGAGCGTATGGGGGCGGTGGCGGTGGCTCGGGCTCGACCGGGACTGGCACATCTGGGGCCGGCGGCACAGGCGGCCAGGGAATCTTGGTGCTCATCTACACTCCAGCGGACGCCTTGACGGCGCAGATATTGATGTGAAAACCAAGCGATCCCTCGAAGGATATCTGCTGATCGACAACCGTCATGCGCCGCCGGTGTCCCTTGAGATGGCGCGGGCGTCCGGCAAGGAAGTCCTCGGGGCCGGGGTGGCGGGCGTGGTGGAAATGCCTGTCCTGACATGCTCGCACTGTCATCGGGGCGTAGCCGTGCAGCCGCTACGGACCCGCGACCGCGCCTATTGCCGCAAGTGCGATCACTACATCTGCGACGAATGCGCCGTCGTCGCGACTCTCAATGGAGGTGTGTGCGAACCTCTCACCAAGCGTCTTGACCTGTTGCAGGAACAGGCTGCAAAACCAACCAACCTCATAGGGATTTAGCCATGGCCCGCTGGTCTGCGAATGTCGTCACCTGGACGCCCACGGCGGTAGCCGACACCACCAACATGACCGCCCAGGGCTTTCAGGCGCTCCTGGGGGGCTCGTCCACCCAGCGCAGCAACATCCTGGAGGTGTTCATGGGCGGGCAGGCGACGACCTCGTCTCCCTGCATCATGTTGCTGGCTCGGGATTCCACGGTGACATCCGGCGTAACCTCCAATGCCGGCCGGCTGGCGGCCCTTGATCCGGCGACCGCGGCGCTCGCGGCCCCGCCGATCTCGACCACGGTCGGGTCTTCCGCGTTGCCGCAGCGGAGTGCGACCCTGTCGCTGCTGAACCTGAGCTTCAATGCGAACGGTGGGATCGTGCGCTGGGTGGCGGCTCCAGGGGAAGAAATCGGCATCCTGGGTAATACCGCCTCGCTCGGCGAGGTCAGCCTCTCGGCCTACACTGGGGGAACGCCCGGGCTGATGGGCTCGCACATCATCTTCGAACCCTTCTAAGCCATGGCCACGGTTCTCCGCTCGCCGCTGATCCAGCGGATTTGGCGCGCGGACAGCCGGGCGGCGGTTCACTCGCAAAGCTGGGTCAACGGGCCTAACCCGGGATTTCTCGCGCCGGTTTCGACCGGCATGCAGGGCGTGCCTAATCCGGTCCTGCGGACGGACTCGCGGGTCGCGATCCTGTCGCAAAGCCTGGTGTTCGGGCCAACGCCAACACCGCCGACGCCAGTTGCGTTCGGCATGCAGCAGATCGCCAATCCGCTGCGCGATCCGCGCCTCAATCTGACAGGTCTTTTTGCCTTCTCCCATGGGCGGGTGATCCCGCCGCCCCCGACGCCGCATCCCTTCACCTATGACCTGATCCCCACTATTCTCAATCTGGGCCAGCTTCAGTTGCAGCTGAACACCCTGTTCGGAGGCATCATCAACCAGCTTCCCGAGGTGCTCACAGTGCTTCCTGATGTGGCCGACTATGCGGACGGCAAGTTCGTCTCGATTGGCTCGGCGCTCTACCAGGCGCAGTCCGGCAGCTGGGTGAGGTTGAACTGATGGCCCTTCGACAAGCCCTCAGACCCAATCCGAACCGCGTGCAGACCGGCATCGTGGTCTCCGCACCGGCGCCCACAGGCGGATGGGATGCGATCAGTCCCCTCGCCAAGATGCCCCCGGAAAACGCGGTCATCCTCGATAACTGGATACCGGAGCCGGGCTATGTCCGCATCCGCAAGGGCTCGCGCATCTGGCAGGACGGCGCGGGCGATCCTGTCGAGAGCCTGATCACCTGGAAGGCCGCGGCCGATGGGATAGATCAGATATTCGCTGCCGCCGGAACGGGCATTTTTCCTATCGGAGCGCTAGGGGATGCGTGGCCCGCATCGTCCAAGACCGTCACCAGCCCTCGCGTGCAGTTCACTGCCATGTCCAACAGCGGCGGCGATTTCGCGATCTGCGCCAACGGCGTCGATTCCCCGTTCTATTACGACGGCACGAATTGGGGCGACCTGACCATCTCGGGCAGCTCTGGGCCAATCACGCTCGACCCCACGACGCTGGACTATCCGACTCTGCACAAGAGTCGGCTGCACTGGATCGAGACGGGGACCATGCGGACGTGGTTCCTCGACACCCAGGCCATCCAGGGGACCGCTCAGCTCCTCGACCTCGGGCCGGTGTTCAAGGAAGGTGGAACCCTGATAGGCCAGGGGACGTGGTCCAATCCCTACGGAGTTGGTCAGGATGACTACTACGTCGCACTGACCTCGGAAGGGGAGGTGGCGGTCTACCAGGGGGACGATCCCTCGAATGCCCTCTATTGGTCGCTGGTGGGCGTGTTCCATCTGGGCAGACCACTTGGCGGACGGGCACTATTCAAGTTCGGCGGCGACCTTTTGGCGATCACCTCCAACGGTGTGATCTCGTTCAACCAGGCCCTGAAGCTGGACCGGAGCCAGCAAAACAGCGTCGCATTGACGCAGAAAATCCAGAACGCCTTTTCCCTCGCAGCGAAGGACTTTGCCAACAACTTCGGCTGGGACGCGATCCTCTACGATATCGGCTCGCTGGCCATCATCAACATCCCCATCGTGGAGTTGCAAACCTCCTATCAGTACGTGCAGAACCTCCAGACGGGGGGATGGTGCCGGTTCATCGGGCTCAATGCGTTCTGCTGGTGTACCGCGAACGGCAATCTCTACTTCGGGGCTATCAACGGGGTGAACCAGGCGGCGGTGGGCGTACGCGACGGGGATAACGACCTGGTGTGCGACCTGAAGACCGCCTTCAACTACTTCGGCGACCGCAACCAGAAGAACTTCACGATGGTCCGGCCGATCCTGAATGTGACCGCGGATGTCACCCCGGCGATCGAGATCGACTGCGATTTTGCCGAAAGTATCCCGCAGGCCATTCCGTCCGTGATCGACGGACGCGACACGGACCTGTCGATCCGGGCTGAGTGGAACGGCGCGCAGGGCATCGGGTTCTGTGGCGCGGTCCGGATGCGGGTGACGATTAGCGCCGATCCCGACTTGCAGGGCGTCCTGGGGATTGGGGATGGCAACACGCTGGGCGACGGGGCCGGCAACGATATCGCCACGGACAGCGGGCTTCCCCTCGACGCGGAAGTGCAGTTTATTACCGCCGACGTTCTTTATGAGCGTGGCGGAGTTCTCTGATGGGCAAGAGCGCTTGGGTTCCTCCTGAAATACCCAATTCACGATTTATCGAGCCTACGCGAGCGCGCGAAAAGGGATTCTGGGAAGTTGTTGAAGCCCCCGTGTTCATGGTCGCGATTGGCGCTCTCGTATGTGCCCTGGCATGGATAGTGGGGGTTCGTTGATGCAAATCCTCTATCCTCAATCGGCCGAAGATTCGGTGGTCATGGCCAAGTGGGCCGCTCACATGATCCCGCATATGAACGGCCAGCCCTTCGACGCGCCGGCCAGCATCGCGTTTCTGGACGATGCGGGAGAGGTCGGCGGCATGGTGGTCTATTCCAGCTACCAGCCGCAATATGGCAACATCCAGGTGTCGTTCGTCGTCGCCAATCCCAAGTGCCTCTCTAGGAATTTGCTTTCAGCTTTGCTACGCTATCCATTCACCCAGCTAGGGGTGCAACGTGTGACCGCCATCACACCGTCCGATGAGACGACCAGCGTTTGGCGGTTCCTTCAAGCCTTCGGATTCACCCGAGAGGGTCGCGTCCGTAGGGGACTAGGAACCGAGGGCGATGCGATCATCTGGGGCCTCCTGGCGAGCGAATGGCGAACCAACAAGTTCAACGTCGACCGGGAGCCGAAAAAGCGCCGCCGCCGTAAGCGCGGAACGCTGTCGCTGGAGTCGCACGCCCTCCACTAGGAAGGGCTGAGGAGGTGGGCAAAAGCACACCTCAGCAACCAGCGGTCCCCGATCCGACCGTTGTCGCCGGAGCCCAGAGCGCGGCGAACATCGCGACCGCCAACAACCAGGCGGCCCTGAACCAGGTCGGCTCCTCCGGTCCCTATGGTTCGGTGCTGTGGCAGGCCGACCCGTCGCAGCCGGGCGGCCAGACCCAGGTCACGAGCCTGAGCCCGGCGCAACAAGGCATCCTGAATCAGCAGCAAGGGCTTCAGTCCAACGCGCTTACCGGCGCGGGACAGGCGCTCAATAACGCCCAGCAGGCGCTGCAAACGCCGCTGTCGGCGAACGGCCTGCCGGGCATTGTTTCCAACCTCAATCCCGGCGGCGTTCAGAGCCAGGTCGGCTCGAATCCGCAGTACGCCACCAACTACGCTTCCGGGCAGCTTCAGGGCCAGGTTGGCCAGACGCCTGTCCAGACGAACCTGGGCTCTTACGGCAACGTCCAGACCGGCATTGGAGGCCAGGGTCCGGTCCAGTCCGGGGTTTATCAGCAGGGGACCAGCGGGCAGATTGCGCCGGCCGGACAAATCCAGGGCGGCGCGCAGGCATCACCGCTGCAATCGGGCCTGCAAGGGGTCAGCTACCAGACCGGCTACGACCAAGGCGGCAATATCCAGTCGGGCGTCTCGGCTCCGAACATCAACGGCCAGATCGCCGGGGCCGGAGGGATTCAGGGCAGCGTCAATCCGAATGCCCTCCAATCGTCGGTGCAGGGCAACCAGCTACAGACCGGCTACGGCTCGGGTGGGCAGATTCAGTCTGGCGTCGGCGTGCAGAACGTCAACGGCCAGATCGGCAATGCGGGCGGCATCCAGGGCCAGCTTGGCTCCTCGGGGAGCATCCAGGGCAACGTGCAGGGCTCGGGGCCGCTGCAAGGCCAGGTGCAGGGCCAGCAGTATCAGACGGGCTACAATCCCGGAGGAGCCATCCAGGGCCAGATTGGCGCGACGGGCCAACAGACCAGTGTCGGCAACGGCGGCCAAATCCAGGGCCAGATACCCGTCACCGGCCAGCAACTCGGCATTGCCGGCGGCGGGCAGATTCAGACGGGAATTGCCGGGGGCGGTAACATCCAGACCGGGTTCCAGGGCTCCAACGTCCAGGGCCAGGTTGGCAACGGTGGGGCAATCCAAGGGCAAATTGCCGGTGGGGGAGCGCTCCAATCCCAGGTCAACAATCCGCAGGCGGCCTATGGCTTCACGCCGCAAGGCTCGATCCAGGGCCAGGTCTCCAACCAGTCGACCGCCGATCAGGTCAATCAGGCGATCAACGCAGCCTATAGCCAGCAGACCTCCCGGCTCGATCCGCAGTTCCAGCAACAGCAGAACGCCCTCTCGCAGAGCCTGGCGAACCAGGGCATCGCGGTCAACTCGGCGGCGTGGCAGAACGCTATGGACCAGTTCGGCCGCACCCGGAACGACGCCTACTCGACGGCGCTGAACTCGGCGGTCGGGCTCGGCCAGAACGAGCAGAACACCCTCTACGGGCAGGCCCTCCAGTCGGGCAACTTCGCCAACGCCGCCCAGAACCAGGGCTTCGGGCAACAGCAGCAATTGCTGACGGACTACAACTCGGCCGCTGGGCAGAATTTCGGCCAGAACCTGCAAGCGGCCAACCTGCAAAACTCGGCCGCAGGCCAGCAGTTCGCGCAGAACGAGGCTCAAGGCAACTTCGCTAACGCAGCACAGGGTCAGGCGTATGGCCAGGGCCTCAGCTCGGGCCAGTTCGCCAACCAGGCCGCCGCCCAGCAATACGCCCAGAACCAGGGACAGGCCGCGTTCAACAATACTGCCCAAGCCCAGCAGTTTGGGCAGAACCAAGCACAGGGCAACTTTGCGAATAACGCCCAGCTTCAGCAGTTCAACCAGAATGCTGCCCAGGGGGCCTTCACCAACTCGGCGCTTTCGAACCTGTTTAGCCAAGGGCAGGCCGCAGGGCAGTTCCAGAACGCGGCCCAGAACCAGCAGTTTGGCCAGGGCCTGCAACAGGGCCAGTTCACCAACGAGGCGCTTCAGAACCTGTTCGGACAAGGGCAGGCGCAGGGCCAGTTCGCCAATCAGGCACAGGGTCAGCAGAACGCCCAGAATGCAGCCCAGGCGGCGTTCGGCAATGACGCCAACTCGACCGCCTTTCAGCAGTCGCTGGCGCAGGGCAATTTCGCCAACAACGCGGCGACGCAGGGCCTGCAAAACCAGCTGGCGCAGGGCAACTTCGCCAACAACGCGCAGGCCCAACAATACGGCCAGAACCTCGGATCGGCGCAGTTCGCCAACAGCGCCCAGGCCCAGCAGTTCGGCCAGCTTTCTGCCCAGCAACAAGCCGCCGCCCAAGCGGCCCAGGCCAACAATGCCGCGGCCCTGGCGCAGGGGCAGTTCGCCAACTCTGCCCAGGCCCAGGGCAACGCTCAGAACCTGCAAGCCGGCCAATTCGCTAACCAGGCCAACAACGACCAGTTCTCGCAAGCCCTCGCCCAGGGCAACTTTGCCAACGCCGCAGCCAACCAGGGCTTTGCCAATCAGGTCACGGCGGGCAACTTCGCCAACGCGGCTCAAGGTCAACAATTCGGCCAGAACGCGCAACAGCAGGCCGCGCAGGCCGCGGCGCAGCAGGCCAACTTCGGCAACCAGGTCACGGCGCAGGGCGCGAACAACCAGGCGCAGGCGCAGTCCAACGCCCAGAATGCCGCGCAGGCCGGTTTTGCCAATCAGGCAGCCGGGCAGCAGTTCGCGCAAAATCAGGCCCAGGGCAACTTTGCCAACACGGCGACGACCCAGAACCTGCAAAACCAGCTTGCGGCCGGCGGCTTCAACAATCAGGCCCAGGCGCAACAGTTCGGTCAGAACGCCCAGCAACAGGCGGCGGGAGCGGCGGCGACGCAGGCGAACAATGCAGCCCTGCTCAATCAGGGCAACTTCGCCAACGCCGCCCAAGCGCAGCAATTTGGCCAGGGTCAGGCCCAAGGGCAGTTCGCGAATGCCGCTCAACAGCAGGCTTACCAACAGCAGCTCGGGGCCGGCCAGTTCGCCAACCAGGCATCGGCACAGCAGTTCGATCAGGGCCTGCAAAGCGGTCAATTCGCCAACCAGGCGACGACCGGTCAGGCGGCGCTCAACCAGAGCCAGGCCGCGTTCCAGAACCAGGCTGCGTCGCAGATTTACCAGCAGGCGCTCAGCTCGGGCCAGTTCGCCAATGCCGCGGACGCGCAGGCGTTCGCCCAGCAACAGGCGGCGGCTCAGTTCCAGAACCAGGCCAACCAGCAGCAACTGCAACAGAACGCCTACATCCAGCAGACGCCGATCAACGAGTTCAACGCGCTGGCGTCGAGCGGCCAGGTGCAGCTGCCGGGACAGGCACAGTACACGCCGACCAGCGTGGCGCCGACCGACGTCACCGGGGCCTACGCCTTGTCGCAACAGCAGGCGAATGCGAACTATCAGGCGCAGCTTCAGCAACAACAGTCGCAGTTGGGCGGCCTCTTCAATCTGGGCTCGGCGGCCCTAGCCTTCCTGTGAGGACACCATGAGCCGTTCGCAATATCTCGCGGAAGCCCTTCGCAGCATCGGCCAGCCGCAAGGCCAGTCCCAGGGACAGCCGGGCGGAGGCGTGGGGTTCCAGATGCTGAGCGACCGTCTGGGCCAGATGCGCCAGCCGCAGAACCCCGGCATGAACGCGCAGGGCGTGACCCTGAACACCCCACCGATCACCGATCAGGGGGTTGATCCAATGCGTGTCCAGGGATCACAGGCGCGGCCAATGACCGGCGGTCTCCCGGGGCTCGCCCGCATGTTCCTGGGGAGGTGATGTGGCCTCGTCCAACCCGTATGCAAACCTGATCGAGCAACAGGCGCTTGCGTCTGGCGGCTATGCGGCATTGCCGCAAATCCAGCGCAGCCAGTACCTCGCCGATGCCCTGAAGGCGCTTCAGGAGTCGGCCGGGCAGAATATCCGCACCCCGGGGGCTTTGGGCTCCAACCTGCTGGCGGCGGCCCTGCTGAAGTACGGCGAGAAGCGCTCGCAGAAGTCGTTGCTCGACGCGCTCGGCAAGCAATCCCAGGCCCAGGTTGGCGGGGACATGAGTCAGGTGTTCGGGGACCAGACGCCAGCGGCTCCCGCCGCTCCAGCCCCTGCGCCGTCCAACTTCGCCGCTCCCCCGGCTCCGTCTGCCGGGGCTGGTTTCGCGCAGGTCGGCGCGACCCCTCCGGCGGTCGATGCGACGCCCGCGTCAGGCATGGATGCCCGGACGCGGCGGCTGGTAGCGGAAGCGCTATACGGCGAAGCGGGCAACCAGGGCGAGACGGGCATGCGAGCCGTCCTGGACGTAGGCCGCAATCGGGCTCGCATGTCGGGCCTCGGGCTGGACCAGGTGTTCACCGCTCCACACCAGTTCGAAGCGATGAACAATCCGCGCACTCGCGCCAAACTGGACGGCTTGCCCGATAGCGCACTAGCTAACGCCTACGGCATTATTGACAACCAGAACGCGCCGCCCGTAGTCGGCCCCAACACGACCAACTTCCTCAACCCGTCGATGCAGACCCAAATGGGGCGCCCGCAACCTCCGTGGGCGAATGGCAATGGGCAGCGGATCGGCGATCATGTGTTCTACGAGGGGAACTATCAGGCTCCGCGTGGGATGCGGCCGAACAATCCCCCTCCGCCCCCTGCTCCGCCGCCTCAGATGGGCACTGGCGGCGCTCCGCCGGTTCCTGCGCCTCCGCAGCCCCAGGGCCAGCAAGCCCCGCCAGCGGGCTCCCCACAGGCCGCCGTGCAGACGGAATTGCCGATCCTCTACGGCAACGGCGCGACGCCTGTGGAAAAAGCCCAGATCATGCAGGGCCTACAGGCCCCGGTTGGCTCGGCGCGCTACAACGAAGCCGCGACACGACTGCATGAGATCGCGATCCGCATGTCGCAACAGACGCCCTATGATATCCAGATCGTCAATGGCGTGCCGGTCGCGATCGACAAGGATACCGGCCACCTCATCCCACTGGCAGTTCCGGATGCTGTCCGCTCGCGTGTGATGGATGCCAGCCAAGCAGGCATCAACGCCCCCCCGGGCACGAGTGTCGTGCAAAGCCCGGTGGGCGATACTCGCGTCGTCAGCCAACCTGCGGCGGGCTATCAAGCGGCCAACCAGCCCGGCCAGCCCTATCAGGAACGCCCGATCCGCGGCGGTTCTCAGGACCCGACCTCCGGACAGAACGTGGTCGCCAACGAAAGCCAGCTGCGCCAGCAGTACGACCGGGAGATCGCCCCTTACCGGCTGGCCCGCGAGGGCTATCAGAAGGTGCTTCAAGCCGCCCAGACGCGCACCCCTGCCGGGGATATCGCTCTGGTGTTCGGCTACATGAAGACGCTTGATCCGAACTCGACCGTCCGGGAGGGCGAGCAAGCCAGCGTCCGCAACTCGGGCACGATCGATCAGACGATCGCCAACCTCTACAACCAGCTGCTCAGTGGCCAGGGCTCGCTCACCGATCAGCAGCGCCAGCAATTCCTCGACTCCGCCGGACGGCAGTTCGCCACGTATGAGACGACCGCCCAGGGCCTCAATCAGCGCTACGGCCAGATTGCTTCCAGCTATGGCTTCGATCCCAGCCGTATCGTCCAGCGCTTCGATCCGGTCGGCCAGATGGCCCCGACGCCAGTGCCGACCTCTCGGCAACCGGATGGCTCTTATCGCCCGACCCCGGGCATCAACCCGGGCCAGCAGCCGACGCACAGCAACACAGCAGCGGGTCCATCGCGCCTTCCCCCGGGCGTGACGCCGCAGGATGCTCGCGCCCAAGCTGCGGCGGCCATCAGGGCGGGCAAGCCTCGGGAAGCCGTGCTTCAGCGTCTTCAGGCGCTCGGCGTCGATCCCTCGGGGCTCTGACATGCCGGTGGACCTCTTCGCTGATATCGCTCCCGCTAAGCCGGTAGGCCAAGTCACGACAGGCCAGCGGCTGGGCGCAAACCTCGCCATGACCGGGACGCCCTACCAGGGACCGGCGCCCAATCTGTTCCACGACATCCCGGCGGCGGCCCCGGTACCCAGCGCGGGCCAGGATGTGCTCAATACCCTGTTGCCGAGCATGCTGCGCGGCGTGACCAGTTTCGCGGGCCAGGTCGGCGACACGCGGGAGATGGTCAAGAGCGCCGCGGATTGGGCGATGCAGAAGTTTGGCGTCTCCCGGCATGACGCCAACATCCTCGCCCGGGGCATCCTGAACCAATCGATGGTGGGGCGTGCTCCCACCTCCGGCCAGATCAACACCGGGATCGAGAACGCCACCGGCCAGCCGCTATATCATCCTCAAACCCCCATCGGCCGCTATGCGGATGCCGGGATTCAGACGGCGACCGGAGCGCTGACGGGCGGTGTTGAAGGGGGCATAGTTCCGACCCTGCAGCGAATCGGCGTCGGGGCCGCGTCGGGCCTCGCATCGCAGGGCGCATCGGACATCGCGGGCGGGGTTGCTCAGCGGGCGGGACTATCCCCGGATGATACGGACGCGGTTCGCAACGTGGCGGGCCTGGTGGGGGGCGCAGGTTCCGGCGCGGTGCTGGGGCCGCTCTCGCCGCACAGCACGCCCACTTCGCGCCTGATCGGCCGGCGCATCCCGGAGAACACGCCAGTTCCCCGCATCGTCCAAGGCTTGCGCGAGAACCGCGACATCGGCTTTCCGACGACGCTGGCCGAACAGACCGACTACGCCACCAACGGGGTGAGCCAGCTGGGCGGCCTGCAAGGCGCTGTGGAGCGTCGGCCCGCTGGGGTGGAGCATATCCGTCCGATGATGGCCGAGCGGCCCCAGCGCGCCCGGGCGGTCATGGCGCAGGTATTGAACGACCTGGGACCGGAGCGTCCGCCGACTGACGTTTCGCTGGGCGCCCAGGATGCCGCGCAAGGCGTGATCCGCCAGGCGGAACAGGCCAGGACCGCCGCCAGTGGCCCGCTCTACCGGGCGGACGAGAACCGCCCCGTGCCCCCCCAACGACTCGCCCAGATCATCCAGGACATGGACCAGACGATTGCCAATGGAGCTCCGTCCGTGACGGCTCCGCTAAGGGCGCTGCGGAACGAGTTGACCACGCCTGGTCCCCTGACAGCGGGACGCCTAGCGGGGATCGTCGGACAGGCTGAAGAGAACACTCAGCTTCCTCCGGGTTCCGTGGGCGCCACTGGGCGTCGGCAGACGGGCGTCATCGCGCCCTATCTGCAACAGATCACAGAACTGACGACGCCACCTGGAAGTCTTCGCGCCGCGGCGGATGACATCCATCGCAACTTCTCCGAAACGGTCAATGACCGGCTGACAGGCGGACAGGTCGGGCGGATTGCCAGGCCCCTTAGTGCAGAGGGGCAACCGGCCCTGAACAGCCAGACTGGCGCGCTCTATCCACAGCGTCCGCCGCCCGGTCTCGC
>Ga0207667_10000804_pt1 | contig 40787 bp, 41 predicted proteins | sample KBSCornC52_FD_184301 | JGI IMG/M metagenome (GOLD analysis project Ga0207667, IMG submission 184301) | Corn rhizosphere microbial communities from Kellogg Biological Station, Michigan, USA - KBS Corn C5-2 (SPAdes) (version 2) | ecosystem: Host-associated > Plants > Roots > Rhizosphere > Soil ...
CGCAGCGGCTCGACGACGAGATCGTAGACGCAGGCATTGCCGTTCACGTGCACGGTGACTTCTTCGCGCTGGGAGGCGCCGGTGGAGAGGGCGCGGTACTTGATCTCTTCGATGGCCTCGGCTTCGGCGCGGTTTTCGAGAAACTCCCTCTCGCGCTTGCCCAGGATTTGTGGGGAGTCGAATTCGGGCGCCGGGTTGTAGACCCAGGTGATCTTGAGATCGAGGTCCTGGTTGAAGACGGTGACCGGAGTGGGCCGGATGGCGAGCTCAAACCTCTGCTTGGTGAGCTGCAGCTCCTCGTCGGTGCGCTTCAGGTCCTCGATGTCGGTGCCGGTGCCGAACCAGCGAAAGATGACGCCGTCGTCATCGCGGACAGGCGCGCCGCGCCAGAGATGCCAGCGATAATTGCCGTCGGCGGAGCGGATGCGCACCTCGACTTCGAAGATGTCTCCCTTGCGCGAGGCGGCGACCCAGGTTCTCCACGCGCCGGCCACATCTTCGGGGTGGAAGGGCTTGCTCCAGTTCTGTCCCGCGGTCTCTGCGCCGGTGAGCCCGGTGAACTCGGTCCAGCGCTTGTTGAAGTAGACGTTGTCTCCGTCGGGCGTACACATCCACACGATCTGGGGAACGAAGTCCACCATCATGGTCAGGAACTCTTCGGTGCTGCGCAGCCGGGTGGCCTGCTCGCCGAGGGCCTGGGCGATGCGGGTCTGGTGCTCGGCAATTTTGCGCTGCTCGGCGACGGCCTGACGGGTGAGCCTGAGCTGGCCGCGGCGGTAGAGCTCCGAGAGCACGGAGATGACGACGGCTCCGATGCAGAAGTGGATCAGGGAAAAGATGTCGGCCGGATAGGTGATGCGGAGAGTGCCCGAGGGCGCAAGCGTCCAATAGACCAGCAGCGCTGCGACGGCGCCGGTGGTCAGTCCGTACCAGACGCCCGCCCAAAGCGCGATGCCCAGCACCGTAGGATTGAAGACTACGAACGGAGGCAGCGGTCCGGTGAACCGCGCGATGTACTCCCGCAGCAGGAGCGCGAGCAACGCGGCAAGTACGCTGAGCAGAGCTTTCACGGGAACCGATGCGATCGCTCGCGCAAACCGATTCTGCGGTTGCGGGTGCAGGGCCGGCGAAACGTCAGAAGCGGGAATGCCAGTGGGGATCGTGCTCACCCGGCGACTCCCGGATGGAGTTGCGATTCACGCAGCGATGGGTGGGAGGCGAGCGACAGGCGGAGAAGGCGCGCCGGGCTCAGGGTTGGCGTCGCGCTGCATCGCTGCGAGTGGGATCTCAGGCTTAAGGGCACGGGTTCGCTGTCCGCCATTCTAGTCCAGCCGGGAGGAAGATTCGGAAGAAAGAACTGCCGGGGATGCGGATGTACATCGCGCCCGGGTGGAGATTAAACTCAGGCGGAGACGCGGAGAAACTCACGCGGAGGACCCTCTAGCATGTGCCGCAATATTAGAACGCTCTTTAACTTCGATCCGCCGGCCACTGAGCGCGAGGTGCAGGACGCCGCGCTGCAGTTTGTGCGCAAGATCTCGGGCTTCAATAAGCCGTCGCAGGCGAACCAGGCGGCCTTTGACGCGGCGATTGCCGAGGTGGCTGCGGCTTCGATGCGGCTGCTGAACGAGCTGGAGACCTCGGCTACGCCGAAGAACCGCGAAGAAGAGGCGGCGAAGGCGCGGGCCCGCTCCGCCGAACGGTTCGGGACAACGCCCGCGGCGTAGGCGCTATTGGCGCAGCTCGACTTCAGTAGCACCCTGGCCGCCCTGGTTGTGGGGCGGCTCCGTGACTGAGACGACGTGGGGATGGTTGCGCAGGTACTCGCGCAAGGTGCGACGCAGCACGCCCATGCCGGTGCCATGCACGATGCGTACGCGCGGCAGACCGGCGAGGAAGGCTCGATCGAGGTAGCGGGACACTTCGTCGTGGGCCTCGTCGGCGGTGCGGCCGATGACGTTCAGCTCCATGGGGATGGTGTCGTTTTCGGAGACGGTCTGGATGGTGACACCGCCGCGGCGGCGGGCGGCTTCGAGTGGCGTGGCCGCGGCTGAGGCGGATGTGACCTCGGCGATATCGGCGAGGGGAACACGCATCTTCATGGCGCCCATGGAGACCTCAAAGTTGGAGGCGTCGAGGACGCGCTCCACGCGGGCCTCGCGGCCGAGGCTTTTGAGGCGGACGGTCGCGCCGGGTTTGAGTTCGACCCCACCCGTGACGCTTTGCGTCACGAATGGGGCACCCGGCTTGTTGGAGGAGTTTTGGGCGGGATCGGTCTTGTCGGCGCGGGTGGTGTGGGCGACGACGGTCTGGTTGAACTGCTCGGAGAACTCACGGCGCATGCGGGCCATGCGGGTGGCGGAGTCGCGCGCAAACTTGCGCGAGGCGGCCTTGTCCTCGATGGCGCGCTCGGTTTCGCGGAGCTGCTCGGCGAAGTCTTCGAGCAGCGCGTTCAGCTTGGTCTCCAACTCGCGGGTGCGCGCCTTCTGCTCGGCGCGGCCTTCTTTCTCGAGCCGCTCGCGCTCGCGCTGGAGCTCGCCTTCGCGGATCTGCATGCGCGCGCGCTCGTCGGAGGCTGCGGCGAGTTGTGCGTGGAGCTGATCGAGCAGCTCGCCGATCTCTTGCGTCTGAGTGGTCAACTGCGCGCGGGCCGCGGCGACGATCTGAGGCTGCAGCCCGAGCCGCGCGGCGATGTTGAGTCCCGCAGATGCACCGGGCACGCCGAGGCGCAGCTCATAGGTCGGCGAGAGCGTCGCCTGATCGAAGCCCACGGCGGCGTTGAGCACGGTGGCGTCCTCATGCGGCGGCGAGGCGGCGTAGACCTTCATGGCGGTGAGGTGGGTGGTGATGCAGGTCCACGCACCGAGATGGAGGAAGTGTCCGGCGATGGCGACGGCGAGCGCCGCGCCTTCGTCGGGATCGGTAGCGGAGCCGAGCTCGTCGAGCAGAACCAGGGAATCGCGGGTGGCGCGCTGCGCGATGCGGTTCACATTGACGACGTGCGCGGAGAAGCTGGAGAGGTTGGACTCGATGGACTGGGCGTCGCCGATGTCGGCGTAGATGGCGTCGAGCAGTGGCAGCGTGGCGGATTCCGCCGGGACGGGAAGTCCCGCTTGCGCCATCAGGGCCAACAGGCCGGTGGTCTTCAGTGAGACGGTCTTGCCGCCGGTGTTGGGGCCGCTGATGACGAGCTGACGCGCGTTCTGCTCCAGCGCAAGCGAGATGGGCACGGGCGTTCCCCCGCTGCGGCGCAGGCGCAGTTCCAGCAGCGGATGGCGCGCGGCGCGGAGGTCGAGACGATCGGCAAAGATGGGGCGCACGCAGCGGAGCTGGTTCGAGAAGGACGCGCGGGCGAAGTGGGATTCGACCTCGGCCAGCACCTGCGCGCCGGCCTCGATGGCGTCAGCGTGCTCGCCGAGGGTGCGGGTCATCGCGATGAGGATGCGGCGCACCTCGCGCTGCTCTTCATCGAGCAGGCGCTGCAGCTCGTTGTTCTGCTCGATGGTTTCAAGCGGCTCGATGAAGACGGTCTGGCCGGAGGAGGAGGAGCCGTGGATGACGCCCGGGACGCGACGGCGCAGCTCGGCCTTGACGGGGATGACGAAGCGCTCGCCGCGCACGGTGATCAGCTCGTCCTGCGCGGAGCCTTCGGCGGTGAGCGCGCGCAGGGAGCGGCGCAGGCCCTCCTCGATGGTTTTGTGCTGGCGCTCCATGGCGCGGCGGATGCGGCGGAGCTCGTGGCTGGCGTCGTCGGAGAGGGTGCCGTCGGGCAGGATCTTGCCGCGCAGTGCGGAGAGCAGCGGCGCGAACTCGTGCTCGAGGACGGGCGCGGAGAGCGCGGCGATGGCGGGCAGGTCGCTGGTGCGGGAGGCGCGGGAGTTATCGCCCTGCAGCAACACGCGCCAGGCGGCGAGCCGCTCGGCGACGTGCAGCAGCCGGTTGATCTGCACGCCTTCGAGCGCAAGGCCCTCGACGCGGGTTTCACGCAGCAGCTCGGCGGGATCGAAGAGCCCGTGGAACTCGAAGGTGCCTCCGCCGGTGAGCAGACCGCGGATTTCTGCCGTGCGCTGCTGCTGCTGCTCGATCCACGGGCGGTCGGCGCTGGGCTCCAACTGGAGGGTCCAAGCGCGGCCCAGCGGCGAGTGCGTCAGCCCGGCGATGTGCTCGCGGAGGCGCGGCCACTCGAGCGCGGCTGCGCTGGACTCGGCCAGCGCGCCGGGAATATCAGTGTGGTGCGGTGCGATCTCTTCTGTAAGTTCTTCAGGCATGGTCCTCTGGAAATGCTACTCGCATTGGCTGCTTCCTTCCGCGTGCGGGCCGTACACAAAACGTGCGGCAGCGGGAACCGGGCCGGGCTGCCGCGCGTATGGATGGGTGTAGATTGTTGGTGCGCCGTGCGCGCTGGAGGTTGAAGCGATGACTTGTCCAAGTTGTTCCGCTCCCGTGGAAGGCCAGTTCTGCTCGCGATGCGGGGCGCGCGTGCAGCCTCCGGTCGGCTACCAGTACGAGCCGGCGGCGCCGCAGCCGGCCGCCGGTTACGTGCAGCCTGCGCCGCCCTATGCCTATGCGCCGGTGCCCTATGTGCCGCGGGTCCACAGTCACTTAAAGACGCTGGGTATCCTGTGGTGTGTTTACGGGGGATACCGCGTGCTTACCGGCATCGCCGCGTCGCTGTTTTTGCTGGGCATGTCGCGCAATCACTTCTTCGATCAGTTCAGCACGGACGGATCCTTCCCCTTTCCTTTTATGGCGCCGATGATGGGCAGCCTGGCTTTGGTGGTGCTGGTGCTCGTGATCTTCAGTGCGTCGCTTGCGTTCTTTACCGGCTTCTCGCTGCTGCAGCGCAAGAGCTGGGGACGCACGCTGGCGATTGTGGCCGGGGTACTCTCGCTGATCAAGATTCCGTTCGGCACTGGCCTGGGGATTTACACGCTGTGGGTGCTGATCCCGGGGCAGTCGCGCGCGGAATACGAGGTGCTGGCCGACCACAGCTAGACCGTTCGGAACCGCGGCCCGGAAGAGCGGCGGCGCTGCAACTTTTGCTAATGCCGATACTCCAATCTGAGGGCACTCGTGCGCCGAGCAGGCGAATTCAGCACGAGTCCCGCACGAATCAGGAGAAGAATGGCAGCAGTGCAGCGGTCCGGCATCTCTCAGCGTTGGTTTCTAGTTCCACTCAGGCTGTTCATCGGGTTCGGCTTTGCGGCGCATGGATATGCGAAGCTGATGCGCGGTCCAGATCATTTCACCGCCATATTGAGCGCGCTGCACGTGCCCGCTCCGCACATCATGGCGTGGATCACGACGCTGGTCGAGCTGCTGGGCGGCGCTGCGATCTTCGTCGGAGCTTTCGTGGCCCTGGTGAGCATCCCGCTGGCGGTGACGCTGTTGACCGCAATGTTGACGGTGCATCTGCGCTACGGCTTCTCGTCGATCAAGCTGCTCAGCGTGACCGCTGCAGGGGCGAAGTTCGGGCCGCCAGGGTATGAGCTGGACCTGCTCTACATTGCCGGGCTGTTTGCGCTGGCCGTGGCGGGAGCGACTCCGCTGTCGGTGGATGCGTACCGGGGCGGCGGACGGCGTTGATTGCGGGAATTGGGTGGCGGAGCACCGCTAATAATATGTGCGTTTCTTCGGCACAGTTAAGCTAAGATTCTTTCGCCGCACAAAGATTCTGCTTCGCCGTCGCTCGAGGAGAGTTCTCGTCCTATGCGCATGCCCGTCCTTTTGTCCGCTGTTTTGCTGGCAAGCTCCATGGCTGCTTCTGCCGAGAGCAAGAACCCTGCCGATTACCCGCTGCGCATCCACATCTTCGGGCGCAATCAGACGACCTTCTATCACAACCGAGTGGAGGACGAGGCCAAAGGCGATGGCCGCGCCAACCTGTTTGAGAATGGTCTGCCGCACGCTGTGGACTTCAGCTACGAGTGTGGCGAGAAGATCCGCCCGTCCTTCGGGTATGAGACCTATCCGGCGAAGTGGAAGAAACCGGGGCGCGAGCTGGTGGTGCTGATGCCAGTCTTCGGCAAGAGCAACAGCTACTTCACCTGCGACTTCAAGACGGACGTGAAGACCTTCGCCTACGCAACCGGAAATGGCCGCATGATTGAGGAACCGGTGGATCGTTTCAAGGAGTGGATGGTGAAGCACGACTACGACCCGGAGCACGGCAAGGGGACGCCCACCAATCTGCGTGTCGATCCGGCTAGCGGCAGAGAGCCGGAGACGCAGCCCCAGAGATAGCGCCAATCAGAACGATGGTTCCCAACTATTGGCTGCTCAGAGCGACCGAAACAATCGAGTTTGCAACGTTGATCGTTGCTGCGCCCGCAGTGTTCCTGGCAGTCGGCTATGCGGGATGGCGAGGGCGACTGCCGTTCTTTCAATCCGGGCGCTACAGAATCGTAGCCTTGTTATGCCTCGCAGGCGGTTTTCTGCTGATGTTTCTCGGACAGCAAACCGAGATGTATCAGAACGCCCCATTATGGGTACTGCACGTAACCAGTTTTGTGTTCAGCCTCTTGTTATTAGCGACGGCACTCGGGTGCGGTGTCCATGAATCTTTGCGCTTATGGACCTGGCATCGCCGCACATCCCTGCGGAAATAGGAGCTCCAGCTAGAGTAATTTTGCCGCTTCTTTGGCGAAGTAGGTGACGATGAAGTCTGCGCCTGCGCGGCGGATGGAGAGCAGCGACTCCAGCATGGCGCGCTCCGGCTCCAGCCAGCCGCGTGCGAATGCGGCCTGCAGCATGCAGTACTCGCCTGAAACCTGATAGGCGCCGAGGGGCACACCGAACTCGTCGCGCGCGGCGCGGATGACGTCGAGGTAAGGCAGCGCAGGCTTCATGAGGATCATGTCGGCGCCCTCGGCGAGGTCGAGGTCAATTTCGCGCATGGCCTCGCGCAGGTTGGCGCCATCCATCTGATAGCTGCGGCGGTCGCCGAACTGCGGGGCGGAATCGGCGGCGTCGCGGAAAGGGCCGTAGAAGGCGCTGGCGAACTTGGCCGCGTAGCTGAGGATAGGCGTGTCCTCGAGGTGTGCGTCATCGAGCGCGGTGCGGATGGCCTGGACGCGGCCGTCCATCATGTCGCTGGGCGCGACGATGTCGGCTCCGGCTTTCGCGAGCGACACTGCTGTCTTGGCCAGCAGTTCGAGCGATGAGTCATTCTCGACGTGGAATTCGGTGGGATGGACTGCGTCCCGCGCGACGATGCCGCAGTGGCCGTGCGAGGTGTACTCGCAGAGGCAGACATCGGCGATGGTGACGAGGGAATCGAGCATGCGGTTGGACTTGAGAGCGCGCAGGCCCTGCTGCACGATGCCGTCGTCGGACCATGCGCCGGTCGCCTGCTCGTCCTTTTCAGCAGGGAGGCCGAAGAGCAAGAGGCCGCCGATGCCGAGCTCCACGCAGGACTCGGCTTCCTTCACGGCTTCGTCGACGGAGAGATTGAAAACGCCGGGCATCGAGCCGATCTCCTTGCGCACGCCTTCGCCGGGGCAGAGGAAGAGCGGATAGATCAGCGCACCGGGATGTAGGCGCGTCTCGCGAACCAGAGCCCGCAAGGACTCGGTGCGCCGCATCCGGCGCATGCGTGTCACAGGAAAGTTCATACAGTCAGTCTACCCGCGGGGTGGCTGCGCCTCTTCCGATTGCGACGCTCGCCGCGAGTATTGCCGCTCCGCGCGCGAGATACACTTGTCCAGATGCGCACCCCCTCCAAACCACCCTCGTTGTTTCCCGCGGAGCCCACGGCCGAATCCGGCTGGGTGACCGCGCATTGTGATGGAGGAGCGCGCGGCAATCCTGGGCCGGCGGGCTTCGGCGCAGTGGTGCAGGACGCGAGCGGCAAGGTGCTGGCGGAGCTGTCGGAATTTCTGGGAATCCAGACCAACAATGTGGCGGAGTACTCGGGGCTGCTGGCGGTGCTGGAGTATGCGCTCGCGAACGGACACCCGCGGGTGCGGGTGGTGTCGGACTCGGAGCTGATGGTGAAGCAGATCCAGGGCAAGTACCAGGTGAAGAGCCCCGGGCTGCGTCCGCTGTATGAGCAGGCGCGCAAACAAATCGCCAAGCTGGAGCGGTTTGAGATCACCCATGCGCTCCGGCATAAGAACAAGGACGCCGACCGGCTGGCGAACGAGGCCATGGACCGGGGCATGGGACGCGCCTAAGCGGCTGGGGAATCAGGCAGGTTGCTGGAGCTTTGGGCGGGTGCTGAAGGCCGGCACGAGGGGCAGGCTGCGGGCGATTACTCCAGAGTTACTGGTTGGGAGACAGTAACCAGTTACAACGGTAACCAGATGGGGTAGAATCCAGTTCTTCATTAATTCAGAAGGTACGGGAGGCGATCCCATGTCTTTGGGTCTAGTTGTACCCCGCAGCGATACGACAAGACGGAGGCAGGACGGCCAGTACATCGCGGACCTGGCCAGCCTGTTCGAGCGCCGCCGGATCGCGCTCGGCGATGTTCACGTATGTGAGCAGTTCGAGATCCTGTTTACCACCAGCGAGGCATTTCGGGGCCAGCTGTTCACGCTGTGCACGGCGATCAGCCACATGTCGGAGGAGGATCTGAGTGGGGAGGAGCTACTGAGCCTGGTGGCTCGCGCTCTGCGTGCGCCTTCGGACGAGATGCCGGAAAGTCTGCGCACCCGGTTTCTGGCCGGGATGGATGCCTGGAACAACCGCGGGATGGCGGCAATCGATGAGTGGCCGCCACGCAAAAAACCCAGTGCGCCCGAAACAGTCCTTCCGCCGGAGCCGTGGCCGGCGCTGGTTTCCTCCATGCCTGAGCCGCTGGCGATGCCGGAACCTTCTGCCGAGCCTGCATTGGTGCGCCCGGCCGGTGTGCGCACGCTGCAGGAGGCGCTGGAGTTGGCGAAGCTCCGTGGCGGCGATCGTCCGCTGCGGCCCGAGCCGGTTGTGGCTGAGGCGGCTCCGATTGCCGCGCAGGATACGAACTCGGCCACGCTGGAGGAGTTGAACACGCTCCTGGCCCAGATTGAAGAGCGAATGAAGCGGCTACGGCCGCAGCTTGTGGAGACTGGAGCACAGCCGTTATCCGTGGTGCAGCCGTTAGAGAAGCAGTCTGCGAGTTCTCCCGTCCCTGTGGAGGAGACCGCCGGTCTGCGGCCGCTCAGCCCTGAGGAGCGGGAGGCCGCGTTCCTGGCGCGGCATCCATATCTGCGGCAGGACCGGGTCCGCCCGGTGTGGGACGCGGCCGAGTATGCCGCCGAGCCCGTGCTGCAACGGCCGAGCAAGCAGGCTGAACCGAAGCAGAGCGAGCCTCAGCAGATCGAGCCGCAGGAGATTGCGGTGGCAGCTCCGGTGGTGCGTGAGCCGGTTGCCGAACTGCTGCTGGTTCCGCGAAAGTCGGCGCCCCTGGACGAGCGTGCGCCCATGGAAAAGCCTGCGCGGCTGGCAGAGATTGTGCCCGTTCCGCCGCCGGGTTCCTCGGAGCGGCAGCGGCTGAAGACGTACCTGGCGCTCGCGGTGCTGGCCGGGATTGCGCTGGTGGCGACGCCGGTCACGGGTGTTCTTGCCTATCGCTACATGCACCCGATGTACATCTATCAACCGGCGGCGACGCCCACGCCCGCGCCACAGCCGGAGAGCCAGGCGCCTACTGCGCAGCCTGCGGCAAAGGCTGCAGCGAAACCGGTGCGGAAGTCGCGCGCGGCGCACCCGGCGGCGCATCGGCCTGCCGTCTCGGTGTGGCCGCCGGATCCGAATCGCTAATTTGGGTTGAGGCGGAATCACTCGGGAGTGAACCTGCTTCGAACTTCGGCGGGCGATAGTCCACGCTGGCGCAGGGTGCGGAGGGCGAGTGCATCGTGGCGCTTGGCCAGCCGAACGCCGGTCGCGTCGCGGAGCAGGGGCGTGTGGAAATAGGTGACGGGCGGCAGTCCGAGGGCACGCTGCAGCAGGATCTGGCGGGCGGTTGAGCGCAGCAGGTCGGCTCCGCGCACCACCTCGGTGATGGACATAAAGGCGTCGTCGACCACGCAGGCGAGCTGATAACTGGGCGCGCCGGGCTGGCGTGGTCCGAGTGGCCTGCGCCAGACCAGGAAGTCGCCGAAGTCGCGACCGGGGATATAGGACTGCGGCCCGAAGCCACCGTCACCGAATTGAATGGACTCGCCGTCCGGCACGCGAAAGCGGTAGCTGGCGTTGGGATCGAAGCTGCTCACCGCGCCGGCGGCTGGGCGGCAGCGGCCGCTGTAGACGGGCTCATCGTCGTCCTCGTGCGGGGCCTGGGTGCTCTGGGCGAGGTCGTGGCGGCTGCAGGTGCACGGATAGACGGTCCCGGAGGCGAGCAGGCGGTCGAAGGCTTCGCGGTAGGCGTCGAGACGCGTGGACTGGGAGAGCATGGGCGGCTGCCACTCGATGCCGAGCCAGGCAAGATCCTCCAGCATGGCGTCGACGAACTGCGGCTGCGAGCGCTGGGGATCGAGGTCCTCGTTGCGCAGCAGCAGCTTCCCGCCGGCGGCCCGGGCGCGCTGGTAGGCGATCCAGAAGGTTGCCGCGTGGCCGAGATGCAGCAGCCCGGTGGGCGAGGGAGCAAGCCTTCCAATGTAGTGTGCAGCGGGAACGTCCACGAATCTCTATGATAGGTGGGCGGCGGTTTGGGGGCAGCACGGTTGTGTGCCGTGCGACTTTCAGCCGCCAGAGGCCGTATCTAAATACGGATCCCCCCAAAGTTCGTCTATTTAAGGTGATGGTCATGAAATCTGGGCAGAAAAACCTCCTCTCGCATACGCATTCGTCGCAGGATGAAATTCCGGGCGACTCCTTACCAGGCGGTCTGGACCGTCGCCGCTTTCTCCAGTTCATGGCCGCGGCAGGCGCCGTGGCCGGGTTCGGCGGACGGGCCTTCGCCCAGGGCAGCGCCGCAGATGCTGCAAATCGGCGGCTGCCGGACGGCAGCGAGCTGCCCATCTGGGAGCAGACGCCGACATTTTCCAAGACGTATTACGTCGATAACCAGTCGGCGAGAGCGGACGATAGCGGACCTGGAACGCAACAGCGTCCCTTCCGCACCATTAGCCAGGCAGCGAAGGTGCTGCAGCCCGGCGAGCGGGTGGTCATCGCCTCGGGCACCTATCGCGAGTTTGTTCGTCCGGAGCGCGGCGGCACCAGCCCCACGCAGATGATCAGCTATGAGGCCGCGCCAGGCGCGAAGGTCTACATCAAGGGCTCCGACGTCCTGAAGCAAGGATGGACGGAGGATCCGGCACAGACGTTCCGACGTCCGCCGACAGGTGCAAACGGAGCAGCCCCGGCCGCTGCCGCAGCTCCTCCTCCGGCCCCGGTGCGCACCTGGGGATTCAAGTTCACCGGCGCGATGTTCCCGGATGCCTACAATCCGTTTGCGCTGGCCAGCGTGGCCGGCGACCGTGCCTGGCTGGATACCAAGGTCGTGGACATGGGTCCCTACTTCCGCCGGCGCGGGCTGGTGTTTATGGATGGCAAGCCGCTGGAGCCGGTGGAACTGCAGCGCGAGCTGAACACCCCTCAGCTCTTTCGGCCACCGGCCCCGGGAGCACCGCCCTCGATGTCCGGGCTGCCCCCGCGTGCGCGCGGAGGCCCGCTGATGCAGGAGATCGGCGGTACGGAGGATGCGCGGTTCTGGACCGATGCCAACGGCCAGTCGATCCACATCCGTCTGCCGAACGGCACTCCGGCCGACCACACCATTGAAGTCACCATGCGCGAGCAGGTGTTTGCGCCCGCGAACCGTGGGCTGGATTACATCCGGCTGAAGGGGCTTACCTTCCAGCATGCAGGCAACGGCTTCCCGCTGCCGCAGCGTGGAGCGATGGTCGATACCCAGGGCGGGAATCGCTGGATTATCGAGGACAACACCTTTGAGTGGGCCAACGCGATCGGGCTTGAGATCGGCGGCGGATTTGGCGGTGGCTTTGGCGGCGGCGCCGGGGCAGCGTCGCAGCAGCCTCAGTCGGCACATGTGGTCCGCGGCAACACGATGCGCTACTGCGGCGTGGAAGGCGTTGCCGGCATGGGAACGCGCGATGTTCTGGTTGAGAACAATCTGATTGAGTGGTGCGGCTGGGCCGATGCAGAACGCGAATGGGAGTCGGCCGGTGCGAAGTTCCACAGGGCGGAGAACATGCTCTTCCGCAACAATGTAGTGCGTCACATGCGGCATGCCAACGGCATCTGGCTGGATAGCGGCGACCGCAACTGCCGCATCAGCGGCAACGTGTTCGCCGATACGCTCTCGGTCAGTGCCGCCATCCACATGGAGATGAACCGGCAGCCCAACCAGATCGACAACAACATCATCTGGGATGTGCGCAACGCGGAGCCGGGCACACCGGGCCAGCGCGGCTGCGCGGGTTCGGGCATTTTCATCAATGCCAGCGACCAGATCACGATTGCGCAGAACCTGATCGGCCGCGTCGATAACTCGGGCGTTTACGCCATTGTGCGGCCGGATCGCGGGGGCAGCGGGCTGGCCTCAGAAAACGTGATCAGCAACAACATCTTTACCAAGTGCGGCAAGACGGCCATCGTGTTCCTGAACCAGAAGAACGAAGCGGACGGCAACGTCTTTGCCGGGATGCCTGCGGACTTCCTCGGCTTCTTCACGGGAGACAACAAGCAGTATGTGGACCTGGCCGCCTGGCGCCAGACGCATGGCTGGGACAAGAACAGCACCACGGCCGACCTGCAGATCGACTTCAATCCGGACACGCTGGAGCTGACGATCAACGGCGCAAAGCAACTGCCCAAGGTGGGCGCGGTGAAGCAGATCACCGACGACATCTTCGGCAAGATGGCCGGCACGACCCGAGTTCCGGGGCCGATTGCCGATCCGGCTGCGAAGAGCACATGGAAGGTCGATCCGCGCGTTCCGACAAGCGCATAAGCCATACTGCTCGGGCGAACGTGGGATGTCATAATGGACCCACGAACGCCCGAGCAGATTGCAGCGTATGGAATCCATTCCCCGCCATCAATGCCTTATCTATCAGGGTGCTCCCTCGCGGCTGTTGCCGCAGATGGCGACGGCGACGCGCGACAAGCTGGCACAGAACTTCCGCTGCGTTTATCTGAATAGTCCGCCGATGGTGGCGGGCATGCGCTCCTATCTGGCCGCCGCCGGAGTGGATGTGGAGAAGATGCAGACAGAGGGGCGGCTGGTGCTCTCGTCGAAACTCGATCACCTGCTCGAGGGCAGATTCGATGGAAACGGCATGATCCGCACGCTGGAGCAGGCGATTCAGCAAGCGGTGCAGGATGGATATGCGGGCCTGTGGGCGACCGGCGACATGACCTGGGAGATGGGTCCCCAGCGCGATTTCGGAGGTCTGCTTACCTACGAGCGGCAGTTGGAAGAGCTCTTTGGCAAGTATCCCCAGCTGAGCGGCATCTGCCAATACCATGCGGAGACGCTGCCCCACATGGTGTTGCGTCAGGCGCTGATTAGTCACCCGGCAATCTATGTCAACGCCACGCTTGCGCGCCTCAACCCTTCGTACATGCGACCGGAAGAGTATGGGCGCAGTTTCGTTGAGAGCGCTGATGTGGACAGCGCATTGGTTCTCGCCGCGCTGTCGTTTCCGCCCAACTCCATCGTCTAGGCAAGAAGAATTCCGGCTCTGGAATGTCCGTCCTGTGAATCCGGATGCTCTCCAGGCACATCTTTTTTGCTGGGAGGAAATACTTATGCGCGTGGAATACGCAAAGCAATCCGCAGACTTGTTCCGCAAATACTCCGAGCTGAGCGTTGCGATCAAGAACAGCTCGATTGAGAAGAGCATTGTGCACCTGGTGGATATCCGGGTATCCCAGATGAACGGATGCGCATTCTGCGTGGACATGCACGTGAAAGAGGCGAAGATCGAGGGCGAGCGCGAACTGCGGCTGTATCACCTGACGATTTGGCGCGACTCGCAACTGTTCAGCCCGCGGGAACGCGCGGCTCTGGAATGGGCCGAGGTGCTGACCAAGCTGCCGGAGCATGGCGTGCCGGACGAGGTGTACAACCGCGTGCGCGAGCAACTGAACGAGAAGGAGATCAGCGACCTGACGCTTGCGATCATGCTGATCAATGGCTGGAATCGTGCCTCGATGGGCTTCCGGACGGAGCCGGGATCGCTGGACAAACTTTACGGGCTCACGAAGGCGGGCCTGAGCTGAGGAAGTCAGCCAGGGCGGCGCACCTCGAAAGCGGCACCAGCTGCATGCAAGGTACTCTTAAGGCTAAGATTACGGTGCACAGCCGCGGGCATCTGAAGAATGCGGTTTGGCGCAGTCGCATCGAGGGGAGAAAAAAAGGATGAAGCACCTGAGGATGGCAGGGCTCTGCGTGGCCGCAGCTTCGATTGCAGCGGTGGTGTACGGCGGCAGGTACGGCGTTGCAGTGCACGCGGCAGGGCAGGTGAATATTGGCGAACAGACGGTTGACACCAGCAAGCCGTTCAACACGACTCAGGTGACGACACTGAAGCTGCCCTGGAGGATCGCCTTCCTGCCGGATGGACGGATGCTCATCACTGAGAAAGTGGGCGCTCTGTGGCTGGTGACGCAGCAGGGAGAGAAGACGGAGGTGGCCAACGTGCCTGCCGTTGTGTGGCGCGGCCAGGGTGGAATGCTGGGCGTCTATCTTTCGCCGCACTATGCCACCGATCACAATGTGTACCTGACTTACTCGGAGCCGCAGGAGGTTGGCGGATCGAGTCTCGCGCTAGCGCGGGCGCAGCTGAAGATCGGCAACGGTACGGCGAGCCTGGAAGGGCTGAAGGTGATCTGGCGCGACGGCGAGGGCGGCCTGGGCGGACAGTTCGGTGCTGCGGTGGCGTTTTCTCCGGACAGCAAATATCTTTTCCTCTCGGTGGGTGAGCGGCAGCGCTTCACTCCGGCGCAGGATCCCAACCAGCCGCTGGGCAAAATTCTGCGGCTGACGCTCGATGGCAAGCCGGCTCCGGGCAATCCGATGGCAGGCAAGGTGGGCTCGCCTACGGTGCCGGTGATCGATCCGCCCGCCGATACGGAGAAGGCCAAGGACGCGCCGGTGGTGCGGACCTACACGTTTCCCGGGCCGAATCTGACGCCCTCCGAGACATGGGCGACGGGCTTCCGCACTCCGTACGGCCTCGCATTCGCGCCCGATGGAAAGCTGTGGGAGGTGGAGCATGGCCCGCGCGGCGGCGATGAGCTGAACCTGATTGAGCCGGGCAAGAATTACGGCTGGCCGCTGGTCTCCTACGGACACAATTACAACGGCGTTCCCATCCCCAGCCCGGATACGCGTCCGGACCTGGTGAAGCCGGTGCTTTACTGGGTGCCGGTGATCGCTCCGGGCAACCTGATGTTTTACAAGGGCGCGATGTTCCCGAAGTGGAATGGCTCAGGCTTTGTGAGCGGCCTTTCGACGATGGCGCTGGTGCGCATCACCTTCGATGGCAAGGGAGGAGCGCAGGCGGTGGATCGCTGGGATATGGGACACCGCGTCCGCGACGTCGAAGTGGCGCCGGATGGAGCGCTCTGGATGGTTGAGGACGCATCGCCCGGCGGAGTGTTCCGCATTACCCCGGTGGGCATGGCTGTTTCCGCGCCGGCGGCACAGTCCAGTTCTTCCGCGCCTGCGGCGGCGAACACGACCAGCGGCGGTTCGAGCGCGGAGCATGCGAAGAGCCTGATTGCCAGCAACAACTGCCTGCTCTGCCATCGCGTCGGGAGTGATGGCGGCGACATTGGTCCGGCCTTGAACGGCGTCGGCAAGCGGCGCACGCCGGAACAGATCCGAACCGCCATCGTAAGTCCCCCAGCGAAGACCAGCGCGGGCGCTCCGAACCCGATGCCTTCCTACGCGAAGAAGTTTTCGCCAGAGGACCTGAATGCCGTCGTGCAGTACCTGAGCTCACTGCCGGCCACACCGTAGAATCGGTTCATGCGAACGACCCTGTGCCGGATCATTGCTGCCAGCGTGGCAAGCCTTCCCTGCGTGCTGCTCGCGCAGCAGCCGGCTGCCTTGCCCGGAGCGCAGATGCCGACCGTGCTCTACGGCGCGGCCTATTACAACGAGTACATGCCAGCCGATCTGCAGCCGGGGCGGCTGGAGAAGGATGTCGCGCTGATGCAGCAGGCGGGCATCACCGTGGTGCGCATGGGCGAGTCCACGTGGAGCCTATGGGAGCCGGCGGAGGGCAAGTTCGAGTACGCCTGGATGGATCGCATCGTGGACGCGATGGGCAAGGCGGGCATCAAGGTGATCCTGGGCACGCCGACCTATTCCATCCCAACCTGGATGTACAAGGCGCATCCGGAGATGCTGGCGCGTCCTCTGGGCGGAGCCTACGTGGGCTACGGCATGCGCCAGAACATGAACACCGACGATCCAAACTATCGGCGCTACGCCGAGCAGCTGATCGTTCACATGGTGAGCCACTACAAGGACAATCCGTACGTCATCGGCTGGCAGATCGATAACGAGACCAGCTCGTACGGCGCCTCCAACCCGCAGGTGTTTGGCGAATTTGTGGATCGACTGAAGAAGAAGTTCGGGACCACCGATGCGCTGAACAAAGCATGGTTCCTGAACTACTGGGGCCAGGACGTCTTCGACTGGAACGACATGCCCACGCGGGACAACGCCACCAGCACCAGCTACAAGCTGGAGTGGGCGCGCTTCGAGCAGGACCGCGTCACCGACTTTCTCCGCTGGCAGGCTGGTCTGGTGCGGGCGCATCGCAGGCCGGACCAGTTTGTCACCCAGGACTCCGGTTCCATGATGCGCGCCGATGTGAACGAGCTGGACGTATCGAAAACGCTCGATGTGGTTGCCAATAATCCATACCACGGCACGCAGGAGCACATGGACGGCGCGACGCAGGCGCTGCAGGGAGACTTCTCCCGCTCGCTGAAGCACCAGAATTTCCTGGTCACCGAAACCAACGCGCAGACCACCGGATGGGATTCCACCAGCCAGTTCCCGCCATACGATGGGCAGCTCCGGCTGGATGTCTATACGGACATTTCGAGCGGCGCCAATATGGTGGAGTACTGGCACTGGCACTCCATCCACGCCGGCCAGGAGACCTACTGGAAGGGCGTGCTGAGCCACGACCTGGAACCGAACCGCGCCTACGCGGAGGTGAGCCGCACCGCGCATGAGCTCCAGAAGATCGGGCCGCAGCTCGCCAACCTAAAAATCCATAACGACGTCGCCATCCTCTATAGCGCCGACTCAAGTAACGCCATCGGCTTCATGCCGTATGCGCACGGTGGCTGGAGCGGGGCGCGCACGGCGGGCAGCTATCGCGCGGTGCTGGAACAGATGCACAATGCCCTGTACCGGGCGAACGTCGGCGCCGATTTTGTGTTTCCCTCGACTGCGGATCTTTCGCAGTACAAGCTGCTGATTGTGCCGCCGCTCTACATCGCGGATGACGCGCTGCTGAAACGCATAGCCGACTACGTGCACGGCGGCGGCCATGTTCTCATGACCTTCAAGAGCGGATTCGCGAATGAAAACTCGGCGGTGCGCTGGGAGAAGGCTCCGGGACCGTTGCGGGATGCGGCAGGGTTCACCTATCAGGAGTTCTCCAACCTGGAGAAGCCGCTGGCGCTGCGCGGCGATCCCTTCCACGCCGGGGATCAGAACCAGGTGGCCCAATGGGCCGAGTTTCTGCAGCCAACCACGGCGAAGGCGCTGGCCACCTACGATCATCCCTTCTTCGGCCGCTGGCCCGCCATCACGGAGAATAGCTTCGGCGCCGGCACGCTGATCTATGAAGGAACCGCTCTCTCCGACACGCTGCAGCAGGACCTGGTGCAGTACGCATTACAGGGCAGCGGCATCCGGTTCGATCCCAAAGCCGCTGCGTCTGCGGTGCGGGTGAAGCGAGGCACCAACCCGGCCGGGCGCACTCTGACTTATCTGCTGAACTACTCTTCGGCGGCTGCGCAGACTGCCTATGATGGTCCGGCGGCGCATGACCTGCTGACCGGTAAGGCAGTTGCGCCGGGGCAGGTGCTCTCGGTGGAGCCCTGGGACCTGGTGATCGCGGAATCCGACGGCCCCAGCGCGAATGCCCGCTGATTCATAGGGCTCACGCGGCGACCTGACTGGCGAGTGCGAGCACTCGGATAGATCGCTGGGGTCAGAAATTTGGCCGTCCGAAAAATGCGCCTTCGCCCCGAAGACTTGGCGGCGAAGGCGTGCTCCGGAACCGGGTCGTGGCCTGAGCAAATCGTGGGAACCGGCGTATCTCCGGTTCCTGCAGACACCTACCGTGCCTCACCGCTCGTCATCCCGTCTTGATGGAACTCTCATGAATTCCGGATGTTGTTGGAATTGCTCTGGCGACCGAGCCGGGTATTGTGGTGTTTTTGGCGGCTGTTTCGGGATGTTGCTTTTCGACCTAAGCCGCAGTTTTCCGCAAACAATTTCCCAATCCGTGCAACAACTTGCAGAGCAAAATCCAGCCGGAACCGCGAAAATTCCCTTCCGCCGCTCCGGTTCTGCGCTATTCTGATAACTGCCCCGTTGGGAAGTTGGGAGGTGTATTTCACCCGATGGCAGAGATTCGAGTGCAGGAAGGCGAGCCTCTCGAAAACGCGCTGCGGCGTTTCAAGCGCAAGGTTCAGACCGAAGACATCATCAAGGAAGTCAAGCGTCACTCCTTTTATTTGAAGCCCGGTGAGAAGAAGCGCGTGAAGGAAGCTCTCGCACGCAAGCGCAATCGCAAGAAGATTCGCAAGGAACAGGACTAATCCCGGTTTCTTGAAACCGTAAACGGAAGCAGGGCCGCCTGGAACAGAGCAATCGTGGGCAGGCGGCCCGCCCTCCTTCACCAAGCCCGCCGGACCAACCCTCCTCCCCTAAGGTCATGCAGGCGAGCGGAACGCTTCGAGTTCCGCCGTTAGGATTCGCCGTCTTCAAGACGGCATGGGCCCCGCATCATCTGCTGCATGCTTCACCGAAATATCGTTCGCGCGCGTACGAGGCTGCCGGACGAAGTTTCTGACTCATGGGAGAAGCGGTATGGAATTTGTGGACCGGCTCTTAACGTGTATCGATTGCGGCGGCGAGTTCGTCTTCACCGCCGGCGAACAGCTCTTCTTCATGGACAAGCAGTTCAAGAACGACCCCAAGCGCTGCAAGCCATGCAAATCGCGCCGCAGTGCTGCGGTCAGCGGCGCGCAGGCGGCCAACGGACCGGCAGCCGCGGGCATCTCGCGAACTGAGACCCGCACCGAGTGCTCCGAGTGCGGCGTCAGCACCACTGTCCCGTTCCGGCCGACGCAGGGGCGGCCCGTGCTCTGCCGCCAGTGCTTCAAGGCCAAGCGGACTCAGCCTGATGCAGCGACGGATACGGTCGCGAAGACGATTCCCTCCGCAGCGCCTGTCGTTCCGGGTACTCCGACGCTGGTGCAGGCCGCGGTGACCGCCGCCGAAACCGCAGAGGTTGAGCGGGTGGCGCAGCCGTCCTCGGCAGCCTGAGCATCCGAACCAGGCATGCAGGAATTAAACCTCGCGGGCTCCGCGGACGCGCTGGTGCGCGCCCACACCTCTCTCGGCGATTTTGACCTCACCGTCTGCAGCGACGGCACTTACCTGCTCGATGGCGGAGCCATGTTTGGCGTGGTGCCGAAGACGATGTGGTCCAGGCGCATCCCGGCCGACGACCAGAACCGCATTCGACTTGGCCTGAATACCGTCATCGTTCGCACCGGCCACCATACGGTCGCGATCGAGACCGGCATCGGCAACAAGCAGCCGCCAAAGATGCGGCAGATCTTCGAAAACCAGGAACTGCTGCCGCAGTCGCTTGCGGCCGCAGGCGTTGGGCCGGAAGAGATCGACTTCGTCATCAATACCCATCTCCACTTCGACCATTGCGGATGGAACACTACGCTCCAGACGGACGGCCGAGTCACCCCGACTTTTCCCAACGCGCGCTACTTCGCGCATCGTGGCGAGTTGGAGCACGGCCACCTGCAGTTGGAGCGCGACCGCGTCAGTTATATCTCGGAGAACTACGATCCGCTGGTAGAGTCCGGGCAGATGACGCTGCTCGACGATGCCGACTTTGCCGCCGCGTCCGAAGGACGCGTACCCATCTGCCCCGGCATCTCGGTCGAGATGTTTCCCGGACACACCGCCCAGATGATGGCCGTCCACATTGAACCGTCGCGCGCGACTGAGTCGCGGCCCGCGGGCTCCGCGAGCCCGGGCGGCGCCTTCAGCCGCAGTCCGCATGCCTGCTACATCGCCGACCTGCTGCCCACGGCGCACCATCTGGACGTTACATGGGTGATGGGCTACGATCTCGATCCCCTGCGCTGCATTGAGGAACGCAAGCGGTTCTATGCGCGCGCGATATCGGAAGACTGGCTGGTGCTGTTCACGCATGACCACGACACACCCATGGCTCGGCTGGCGCTAAACGACAAAGGCAAGCCAATCGTGCGGGGCTGATGGTCGCGCCCGCGATCAGAAGCTCTGCAGCAGGAAGTCGCGCGCGCTTGCCAGCACCTTCTCCTGGGCCTCGGGATGAGGCAGGATACGCGCAAGCTCCACGGCTCCCATCATGGTGGAGATGATGGCGTAGAAATTGCGCTCCCGTTCTGCGGGCCGTGCGCCGGGCATAAACGGAAGCAGCCGGTCGCGGTAACTCACCAGCTCGCCGACTACCGCGCCACGCATGCTGCGATCGACGCGCGCCAGCTCCGGCGCAAGAGCCGGCAGCGGGCAGCCGCGCTCGGCGTGATCGCAGTACTCCAGGCTCAGGTAGGTCTTTACGATCGCGCGCCATCCCTCGCCCGGAGGCGCCTGCTGCGCAGCAGCCACCAGCGTGTCGCCGATCTCGCGGAAGGCCTCATGCAGCGATTCGAGCAGCAGCTCCTGCTTGCTCGCAAAGTGCTTGTAGAAGCCTCCGTGCGTCAGGCCGGTGTCGCGCATGATCGTTGCGACGGCTGCGCCGTTCAGCCCCTCGTTGCGCACTCGACGCGAGGCATCCTGGATGATCTTCTGATGGACCTGGGACTTGTGCTCCGGTGGGTAGCGCATGCATTCATCATAGGGCGCGCGCGGAACACTCTCTGATCCGACTGCGACCGGAAGCGCCTAGTAGCGCTTTGTCACTGCAGAGGGCGCTGTTCCCGTTTTGCCGCCCAGCAGCCAGTCGACTGGGGTGCGGACGTCCTCTTCGCGGGCCTCGCCCATGATGCGCGCCACGACTTGGCCGCGATCGTCCAGAATGACGGTGCCGGGCACGATGTCTCCGAGGCCGAACTCGCCCATGATGTCGGTGTTTCCGCCAACCCAGCTCTCCTGGGTGAGGTGGAGGCGTTCGAGCGCGGCTGGAACCTTGGCGCGGTCCTTCGGCTCGTCGATCGAGATGAGCACAAACGCGACCGGCTTGTCGGCGTAGCTGGCAGCCAATTTGGAGAGGCGGGGAAGCTCGTCCTGGCAGGGCACGCACCAGGTAGCCCAGAAATTGACCACCACGATCTTGCCGCGCAGTGACGAGAGCTTGCGCGTCTGGCCGTCCAGCGTTTTGTACGAAGGATCGGGTGCGGAGCGAGCCAGGGCCGGGGCGGCGACCCAGCAGCACAGCGCGAGAACAGTGGCCCGGAGCAGACGGTTCGGCATGGCTCCTCACTATACACAGCGGACGGCTCTCTCCACCCCAACCGAAAGGTGGAGATGCGCCCCTATCGAACAGGCGATGTGGAAGATGCGCGCCGGGTGCTACTGTCAGACTCGCTTCCGAGATACCCAGTTTTGCTGCACGCGCGAAGACGCCTGCATGTCCGACCTTTTTGAGGAGACCAGACGATGAAGACGCTGACTTATTCCGCAATGCTGCCGGCGCTGGCCGCGCTTGCGCTGACCTGCACACCCACTGCTGTTTATGCGCAGGGATGCGTGGCCGCTCACTCGCCGCAGCCGGTGATCGCCGGGCTGGATCCCACGTCGGAGTACAGCAGCCGCAGCTTTTCCGCCGGTGGCCTGCTGCACGGGCTGACGGTGACGACCAGCTTCCGGACGTACAGCTCGTTCCGGCACTACATCGGCACGGTGTACCAGGTGCAGCGCGCCATCAAGCAGAATGCGCTGCTGAACCACGTGGACCTGTATGACGTGGACCTCAACTATCGGCTGACGCCGCGCGTGAGTTTGATCGCGACGGTTCCGGGGCTGACGGCGACACGACGCCAGCAGGGCAACGTGAACGTGTATCGCTCGGGCGGCATCGGCGACGTAACGCTTGGAGTGGAGAGCTGGGTGTGGCGTCCTCCGACGGAGAGCCACGGCAACGTCGCTTTCTCCGCGGCGCTGAAGCTGCCCACGGGCATCAACGATGCCAAGGGAACCAAGATCGCTTCCAACGGCACCAGGCAGATCCAGCCGTTTGACGAGTCGATTCAGCCGGGTGATGGCACCTGGGGCTTCTCGCTCGCGACGCAGGCGTATCGCGAGCTGGTGTGGAACACCACCGGATATTTCACCGGCTCCTGGATGTTCAGCCCGCAGAATACGACTGGGGTGAAGACGTTCCGTTCGGCGCCGGGCGAGGACGTCAACTCGGCCGCGGATGAGTACCTGTGGCGCGGTGGATTCTCCCATCCTATCCCGGGCAACCGCTACACGCGCGGACTGGCGCTGAGCTTCGGCGGACGCATGGAAGGCATTCCGGTACGCGACGCGTTCGGCAAGAGCGATGGATTCCGTCGACCCGGCTACGTGATCTCGATTGAACCCGGGCTGATGTATGCGCGGGGACGATACATGGTGAATGTCAGCGGGCCGTGGGCGATGGAGCGCAACCGGAAGACTTCGGTCACGGATTATCGCAACCACACCCATGGAGACGCGGCGTTCTCCGATTACACAGTTATGGCCAGCCTCTCGCGCTCGTTCTAGGCGGTGGGGAGAAGGGGTAGGGGGAGCCCCCCCCTACCCCCTAATTTTGGCTGGTAGTCTTTTCACATAGTTACGGGGAATACATTCACTCAGAAAGCTAGAGAAGGGGTTTCAGTGCCGCTTTTATCTGAGTGAGATAGCTAGCGGCATCCGTAACATCGCTAGCGCCAAAAGTGGTCACTTCATACCTAGCGTTATAACCGTAAAACTTAAGATGGTTATAGGACGTGGCGACTTTTTTTAAATTCGATTCTTTTACCATCCAACTATCCCGAGTCGTATGACTCCGAAGGTGGGTGTTCAGCGCCTTTGCGAGGTAGGCCTCGATATAATGCATAGCCGCATAGAATGTGACGATTAGCTTCCAATCAATCCGCGCCTGGCTTGTAGGCTGAATCGAGTCGGCTACCCCTTCGCTTCCCTCGGCTTTTACGATGTGCTCTTCCTTGCTCGGCACCGGAATTATTAACCCTCGCGCGAATAAACTAACTTGGCTCCTGAGGCGAATTCATACGGATTGCGATCCTTCGCAAACACTAAGTTGAAATCAAACGATATTTCAGGAAAGCCCTCTATGATCTCGTATTGCTTGTTAAATATCTTCTCACGCACTTCTTTGGTGGGGTTATCGACAGCAATCCAAACCAATAGATTATCGTCTGCTCGCTCCACCAGCACATGACGAACGTCCTGGACGAGAGCTAAATCCATCGCGATGGCAGATTCCAACGTCGCGCTGTTCAGTAAATTTGGCTCCTGCGGGGCTGCGACGTCATATTTGTTTTGCCAAGAGTCGAGCGAAACCACGTGTTTCCCCGGTCCACATCTTTGTGCCGATGCGGCGAGAACCAGTGATAAAGTTCCAATTTCTATGAACATAACGGGCCTACTGAGGCTTTCTCTTTAAAGAGTCGGGTGCCACGATTCCAATGATCTGCTGGAACTGAAACTGATACACGGGATTACCCTGATCGTCGTGAGTTTCGAGGCGAACAGCGTCAACCATCACCATTTTCACCTTGACCGTCGTTCCGTCGGCCAGTTTGTACTGCGAAAAAGGCTCCGATACGCCTTCGTATTCGACAGTCTGTCCCGGAAACATCCTTCCGAGATACGGATAGAGCTTATTTTCTGCCACACTGTTGTCCTTGTCTAAGCCATTGGAAAGATTAGCACGAACGGTTGAATATGCTTTTAACACCTTTGCGGATGTTCGATGATCTGGAGCTCTTATTTCACTATAGACGCTCACGCTTCTGCACTTCAGTTGGGTCGACATCCGCGTACAGGCTCCACTCTAGGAGCGTGTATGCCGATTCGCACGAAAAGTGGTCGAATCAAGGAGTTTAGCTGCAAAATCTTCCTAAATAAAGGCTTACCCTTAATACCCTCCCCGCTGCAGTAGAAAGGCCCGGCTTGAGAGCCGGGCTTTTCTTCGTCCTTAATTTAAGGATAGCAGGCGGCACATAACTCGTGTCACATGAAAATTTCTGAGCTAAGTGGCTGAGAGCAGGACGGTTGTGGGGATTTGAAGGCCTGCGGGGGCTTGACACGAGAATTTCCGAGCAAAAGCGCAGATTTGCGGCGCGGGGTTCAGCCGGCGTTCGAGCTCAGCCGATGGGGAGACGGAGCAGTTCCCAGAGGCGGCGCTTGCCTTCGACGGTGACGCGGACGGCGCGGCTGCCGGGAATGGGGGCGACCCAATGGAGCTCGTGGAGGCGCTTGAAGAGAGCGACGCCCAGGGTTCCGGCGAGGTGGTGGCGGCGTTCTGTCCAGTCAAGGCAGCGGCGAGCGAGCTTCTCCGGGCTGCCTTCCCAGGAGGGGACCTGAACGCCGAGGGATTCGAACCAGTCCTGCCCGGATGCGGGAAGGGCGTAGGACTTCCGGCCGGATGCGACGAGCAGGCCGCGGAGTTCGAGCTCGCGGGTGATGTGAACGCCGAGCCAGCCGGCGAGATGCGCGTAGCAGGTGCGCGCGTAGGCTAGGCTGCCGGTGGCACGCTTCTGGGCGTTAGCAGCATCGCGGCTGGACTGCGGCCGGGCGGTTAAGAGGAGGAGAGCCTCGATGGCGTCGGCGACTTCGGCGCTGGAGAGACGGTAATAGCGGTGCCGCCCCTGATGCTCGGACTGGAGCAGGCCGCCTTCCACCAGCCGGGCGAGGTGGCCGCTCGCGGTCTGCGGTGCGACGTTGGCAATGGCGGCGAGCTCTCCGGCAGGCAGCGCGGCGCCGTTCATGAGGCTGAGCAGGATCGCTGCCCTTCCTGGATCGCCGAGAAGACTGGCCACAACGGATAGCTGGTCCCGCATACGAGTATTGTGTCACGGAGCAAAATCCGAATAGTTCGGTCCACACCGAAGTATCGGAGAGGTGTGGCGGCTAGGATGAGCGCTGGAGGAAACGATGATTACACTTCATCTGCGTTATACGATCGATCCCAACAAGCTGGCTGACGTGCGTACCTACGTTGAATCGGAGCTGAGACCGATACGGGAGTGCGGAGGCGACGTGGCCGGGTATTTTCTTCCGACGGATTTCGCGGGAGCGACGAATGAGGCGTTCGGGATTATCGACTTTCCGTCGCTTGCGGAGTACGAGATTTACCGGGCCAAGCTTGCGGCTCATCCGCTGCACAAGCAATATGTAGAGGCGCTGGAGCGGACGGGCGCACTGCTCTCGATTCAGCGGTCGCTGGTTCAGCGCGTGGAAGTGAAGGAGGATCTGCCGGAATGATGGATGCTACGGGTTCTGCGGATGGGCGGATTGCGGGATACGATTTCGGAACCAGCGCGAGCGCGCGGTCGCCGCTGACGTTCGAAGAGCTCTCGCATCTGGAGCAGACGGTGGGCTGGACGCGCGATGACGAGCAGCTGCTGCGCAAGCATGCGGAGCTGTTTCGCTCGCAGGCGGAGGAGATGGTTGGCTCGTGGCGCGCGGTGATCGGGGCGCAGCCGCATCTGTCGCAGTGGTTCGTCGGGGCTGAGGGGATGCCAGACGAGGAGTACAAGGCGCGCGTGAAGCCGCGGTTTGTGCAATGGGTGGTGGATGTGGCGACGAGGCCGCATGACCGCGCGTGGCTGGACTACCAGGAAGAGATCGGCCTGCGGCATACTCCGGCGAAAAAAAACAGGACGGATGGCAGGCATACGCCTCCGCTGGTTCCGATGCGCTACCTGCTTGGGTTTGTGCCGGTGGTGACGGACGTACGCGGGTTTCTGAGCGCCGGGATCGCAAATGCGGCTGAACTGGAAGCGGTGCAGCGCGCGTGGACGAAGGCGGTGCATCTGCACGTGACGCTGTGGTGCCGGGCGTATGCGCGGGAGGGGCTCTGGTAGTGAGGCGTCGCGCATATACTGCCAGCTATGCTGGGGCGGACGAAAAGCGAAGCGCGGTTTGTTCGGGCTCGCGCTTTGGATTTTTTTGCGAGGCGCTGGCGGGAATAGCCAAGGAGAACGTGATGCATATGGGCCGGCTGGGGCAGACGATATTGCACGTCGGACTGTGGTCGCTGGCTGCGTTGATGGTGCCTCTGGTGGCATCGCGGGTGGTGCCGGATTGGAACTGGCGCCCAAGCGCTTTCGTGATCGTGTATCTTCTGTTCTTCGCGACGGGAATGGCGTATGCGCTGATCGCGAGGAGGATGGGCGCATGGTCGTATAAGTTGGCCGTGGGCGTGGCGCTACTGGCCGGCTTCGCGTTGGGATGGTCGAACATGGTGCAGGTCGCGGACTCGGGACATCCGGAGAACCTGGCCTATTACAGCGTGCTCGTCGTGGGACTGGTTGGAGCATGCCTGGCGCGGTTGCGCGCGCGAGGCCTGGCTCTGACGTTGTTCGCAATGGCCGCAGCACTGGCATTGATTGCGGCGATGCTTCCTTCGGGTGCGCCGCCCGAACTCGCACGGAATATGGCGATCGGGCATGGAATCTATGTGGTGTTGTTCGCCGCCTCCGGCATGCTGTTCCGTCACGCGAGTGTGGCCAGAGCGCAGTAACATGGGCGAGATGATATGGAACGATTGCTTCAGATCGCGACCATAGCCGTCTTTTCTCTCGTTGGTTGCGCAATGGGTTACGGCGCAACGCCTCCGCCGACGAGCGCGCTTTACTGTGCTTTAGCGGATGATCCGAGTCTATTCGTCGGCAAGCAGATCGTCGTGCGTGCTGTTTACAGATATGGATTTGAAATACAACGTCTCGACCCAACGGAATGTTGCCCAGGAAAAAAATCGAAGATATGGGTTGAGATCGGGCTGATGGATGCTCAATCAAAGCGGATCTTCAACAAGTTTCCGAAGGGAACGGGGCTTGCCCTGGCGACATTTTCCGGGAAGTTTGAGGTTGGTGGGCCATTTGGCGACGGAGGCTATCGATACAGGCTCAGCGTCGATCACATCATGCGCCTAGAGGCAACTGGCCATCCGTCCGAAGCCAACCAGCCCCCATGGACTGTCTCGAACTGTACGTCTGTAGCGAACGAGACGCACAGTGCTCCGGCCGCTTCACATTTGATGAATCGGCTCACGTCGACTCGCTAGGCCGGAGTGACTCTACGATCGTTTAAGCCGCAGCAGCGTTCTAACCCGCGTGGCATTCAGGGAAGGCTCAAAGCATGCCCAATCAGAGCCCACATCTCTACGATATGTAGGGCACCCATTTCGGGAGAGGATCCGGTTTGAGGAGCAAGCAAAAGGGACTCGGCGGTTAGCGCGAGTCCCTTGGTGTTGCGCGGAGTGCAGGAGAAGATGTCCTGGGTCGCCTGCCGCACTCCGGCGCAAGCTTTGAGTTAGATCGAGCTCATGTTGTGCAAGAACTCCTGATTGTTACGAGTCTTGGCCAGCTTGTCGGAGAGAAGCTCCATGGCCTCGACCGGCGAGAGCGGGTTGAGGACCTTACGCAGAATCCAGGTGCGCTGCAGGTCTTCCTTGGGGATGAGCAGCTCTTCCTTGCGGGTGCCGGAGCGCTGGATGTCGATAGCCGGAAAGACGCGCTTGTCGACCAGCTTGCGCTCGAGGATGATTTCCATGTTGCCGGTGCCCTTGAATTCTTCGAAGATGACCTCATCCATGCGCGAGCCGGTATCGACGAGCGCGGAGGCGATGATGGTGAGCGAGCCACCCTCCTCGATGTTGCGGGCCGCGCCGAAGAAGCGCTTGGGGCGCTGCAGCGCGTTGGAGTCGACGCCGCCGGAGAGCACTTTGCCCGAGGGCGGAACGATGGTGTTGTAGGCGCGGGCGAGGCGGGTGATGGAGTCGAGCAGGATGACGACGTCGCGCTTGTGTTCGACCAGGCGCTTGGCCTTCTCGATGACCATCTCGGCGACCTGCACGTGGCGTGCGGCGGGCTCGTCGAAGGTGGAGCTGATGACCTCGCCCTTGACGGAGCGCTGCATGTCGGTGACTTCTTCCGGGCGCTCGTCGATGAGCAGGACGATGAGGACGACCTCAGGGTGGTTCGCGGTGACCGAGTTGGCGATGGCCTGCATGAGCATGGTCTTGCCGGTGCGCGGCGGAGCGACGATCAGTCCGCGCTGGCCTTTGCCGATGGGAGTGAGGAGATCCATGACGCGGCCGGAGATGGACTCGCGCACGGTCTCCATCCGGATGCGCTCCTGCGGATAGAGCGGCGTGAGGTTATCGAAGAGGATCTTGTTGCGGGTCTCCTCGGGGGACTCGAAGTTGATGGCCTCGATCTTGACCAGGGCGAAGTACTTCTCCCCCTCGTGGGGCGGGCGGACGTTGCCGCTGATGGTGTCGCCGGTCTTGAGGTCGAACTTGCGGATCTGCGAGGGGGAGACGTAGATGTCGTCGGGGCCGGGCAGGTAGTTGTAATCAGGGGAGCGGAGGAAGCCGTAGCCGTCGGGGAGGATTTCCAGCACGCCCTCGGCGAAGATGTGGCCCTCTTTCTCGCTCTGGGCCTGCAGGATCTTGAAGATGAGGTCCTGTTTGCGGAGGCCGGAGGTTCCGGAGATGTCGAGGCCGCGGGCGAGCTTGCCCAGTTCGGCGATGCTATGTTCTTTCAGTTCGGCGATTGTCATAAATTCGCGAAAATCCTGGATTGTGGGGGGATGTGTGTTGCGGGGAACTTCATCTGCTGCAGGAAGGAGCTTACGCCGGGAGCGAATGTCGAGAGGACAGGGCCCTGACTCCGGGATCAGCTATGGGATGTAACAGATTATAGGATGCAGGGAGGGAGTTTGGGGGAAATGTTTTTGTTTACGGGGCCGGGGAAGGCCCCGAGAGAGGGGCCGCGCGGAGACTAAGCCGCGCGGCGCTCCTCAAACTCGATGGATGCAGCGCCGGGCGCGGAGGTCGCGTCCATGGGCACAGTGTCCTTGAACCGGTCCAGGACCTCATTGGTCGTGTCCTGCAGGCGGGTGTTCGGCTTGTGCAACTTACGGGTCGCCTTGGCGGCGAGCTGGCACAGCTCGTAGCGGTTTTGAACGTGAGTCAGAGCTCCGAAGATAAGGTCTGAGCGCATAGTTTTCCTTTCAAGGTTGCAGGGGAGAATCCGATCCGGCGTGTTCGGAATCGCGGGCTCTTTAGAGACTGCTCGCTGGCCCGCTATGAGAGGCTACAAATGCCCCCAACTTAGGATGCCGAAAACTCCGGAAAGGCTCCGTTCTGTTTGCCAATACTTTCAACTGAGGGTGGTACCACGTGCGGACGATATGGGTGCGTTCGCGCCAAAAGACGCTCCAGAACCACATACCGGAATTCACAATCTCCTGGAATCAGCGCGGGAGTCTAAAACTGCTCGTTTCCCGCCGAAGTGCGAACCAGAATTGGTGCAAAAAGCTAAGTCACTCAACAACTTGGTACATGCAGCACCATAAAGCCTCAGGCAGGTCGAGTCAATACTTTTTTTTGTAAGTGAAGGTAAAAAGGATTCCGAAAATGGGAGCGATATTCGGCCAATCTGGTATGGCTGGATGGCGTAAGTCGCCTGAATGGAAAGGGCTCCGAAGGGGAGGTTTGTAAGTGCAAGAATTTATTATAATGGCTGAATAAGTGGCTAAGTATGAGCTTTTTATAGGCTCTCAATGGGACCTGCGCTGGGGAGTGCATTTGGCGGCACTCCCAAGCATTTTCGCGGTGACGACTCCACTGCCTAAGAACAGAGGAATCCTGTCGGCGTGATTCCTGGTCCCGGGGTAGTAGCGGCATCTGAGGTGAGATGAAAGTACTGGTGTTCCTGGTCTACGCTTTTGTCAATACGTTCGGGATCACGCAGCCAACTCCGGACGGGGCGCGTAGAGCAGCAGGGGTACTCGGTTGGGTGCTGTTGGCGGCGGCGATCCTAGCCACTGCAATCATTGTCCTTGCCCGGAAGTATCTCGCTGGAATCTGATCCGCCTGGGTTAGCGATGTCCAGACTTCAGTGTGCTTCACCGGCCCCGGCGGAGCTTTCGTTGCTGGCTCGATCGGCCTCGGCGTCGCGCATCTCGTCCTCGTGATCGAGGATGGCAGAGATCTTTGCCGGCAGAATGCTTTGCAGTACATCGAGCAGCTGCCGAGGATCGAAGGAGGGCACGTGAAAGTCGGCTCCGGGGATTCTGTTCATCCAGGGGCAGATGACGATGATAGGCAGCCGGGGGTTCATCTGCTTGACCACCTGCACCACCTCTGCGGCGGGCATGTCCTTCACCTCGACGTTGCAGACAAGCCCGTCGACGGAAGGAAATCTCTTGACTGTTTCGATGGCTTCGGCGCCGGTGTACGCGGTGATGACGTTGAGCTTGGCCGATTCGATGACCAGCTTGCGGGTGGAGATGCTGCCGGAGTGTTCCGGATCCATGACGATGAAGCAGGGCCGGACTATGGAACGCCCGGAAGTGCTTTGCGGCGTATCGTTTGTCTCCTGAGGTGTATTGCTGCCCTGGCTCGTGTCGCTCAAAGAAGTCCTTCCCCCCGACCCAAGTGAGATGCAGAGGATGCCGACAGGGGTTCCGTTCGCCTCAGGCGAAGAGGGTAAAGAAGACGGAGTCGAGCGGCATGGAATGGACGGGGCCCATGAGCTTTCCGGTGGCTCCGTCGCGGCGGAAGACGGTGACGGTGCCTGAATCCTGATTCCCGCATAGCAGCCAGCGGCCGCTGCGATCGAGCGTGAACTGGCGAGGCGTGCGTCCTCCGCAGGGGATGCGCTGGATGAGGGTGAGCGGGCCCTCGTCGGCGATGGCGTAGACCACCAGCGTGTCCTCACCGCGGTTGGAGGCGTAAAGGAAGTTGCCGTCGGCAGAGATGGCGAGCTCGGCCGCAGTATTTTTTGCGGCGGGAAAATCATGGGCGATGGTTTTGATCACCTCATCGGTATTGATCAGCAATGCGTGTGGGGCGGTGCGGGAGCTGGTGGTGGTCCAAAGAAAGCGGTCGATGGTGGAGTCGAGCTCGTTGATGGAGTAGACCCAGCGGCCGTTGGGATGGAAGGCGATGTGGCGCGGCCCGGCGCCGGGATGTCCGACGGAGAACATCGTGGGCGGGCCGAGCTTCGCGTGGGCCGCATCGACGGTAAAGATGGAGATTTTGTCGGTGCCGAGATCGCTGACCAGGAGGAAGCGGTTATCCGGCGAGAGATGCGTGGAGTGCGGGTGGGAAGAGTCCTGCCGGACGGAGTTGGGGCCACGTGGTCCAAAGGGGGGCTCTCTGTAATCCAGATGCTCGACTGGGCCTTCCAGCGCTCCACCGGGCTGGATGGAGTAGGTGCTGACGGAGGCGCCGAGATAGTTGGCGACGAAGGCGGTGCGAAAGGTGGCATCGAGCGAGATATAGCAGGGGCCGCCGCCGCCGGAGCTGACCTGATTGATTTTGACGAGCGCACCGGTGGCGGGATTCATGCGGAAGCTGGTGACTGCACCGGCAGTGTCGAGCTCATTGACGGCATAGAGAAAACGCTGGCCTGCCTCCTGCTGCGAGGTGGCGAGAAAGGAGGGACGCGCTGTCTCCGCAGCGAGTTGCGGGTGCGAGAGGGCGCCGGTGGCGGGATCGAATCGCGAGATATAGATGCCGCGGGCGATGCCTTTCGCGGTGTCGGTGCCGAAGTAGACGAAGCTGGGCTGAGGCGGCTGCGGTGCGCTGCGGAAACGGCCGGTGAAGATGCCGGATCTCTGCGCGGCCGCCTCAGGGACGGCACGCGGCAGCGCAGCGAGGGCGGGGAGCGTCAGTAGAAATCGGCGGCGGGTGAACATCGTGCATGGCCTCCGTGAGGAAATGAAACTGCGGCTAGCCCGGCAGTGCTGCGGGACTCTATGGAGCTGCTGTTTGGAACAGGCCTCGACTAAGGTCGAATGGTGCGGGTCTCTTCCGGCGCGGGCATGGCGCGGGACTCGATGCCGGGCTCGAGCGGTTCGCCCGGCAGGGCGATGCCGAGTGCGTGTTCCGGCTGCTCATCGTCATTGATGACGGGAAGCGTGGGCAGCCGCACCGTGCCGCCTGCCTCCTGCACGATGGCCTCGGCCTGCTCCAGCACCTCGTCGACGGTCATGGTGTACATTTCGCGTCCGTTATCGTATCCGGATTCGATGGCCTGCTTGAGGTAACGGCCGGCGATCTGGGCGGCGAGGTAGTCCGTGATGACCTTGCCGTTGCGGCGCTTCTGCTCGATCCAAGCAATGTTGGGCAAGGCGATCCACACCGGCTGTCCGTTGACGGCGAAGCGAATGTCGGTAGCGTCGGCGTGCCGGGTGGCGATGGCTACCATGGTGGCGCGCCACTGGCAGTGGAGCTCCTGGCCGGTCCAGCGGTCCGTTACCGTGAAAGCCTCATACATGCTTCCAGCTTAAAGGACTGGCTGCGCCGGGGCAAGGATGGGGCATGCGGCAGACAGGGCTTTGCAGGCGCGATTCCGCGCAGATTTGAGAAAACCCCCTCGTTGCAAGCACCAAGCATGGGAGCCCGCTCGCTGCGGAGGAGAAACCACGTTGGAGTAAGCTGTACCTCGCATGGACAGCGGCTTCCAACGCGACCTTCGGAACTATCCGCTCTACTTTTCGCTTTGGACCGTGTTGGGGCTCTTCTACTTCAGCCAGGGGATGACGCAGCGGCTGCTGGTCCGGGATCCGACGCCGTGGACACATGACCTGGTGGCGTGGCTGCTGGGAGTCTACATCTGGGCGATTCTCACGCCCGCGGTTCTCTGGCTGGGACGCCGCTTTGCGATTGAGCGCCGCAATTGGCCGGTGCGTACTCTTTTGCATCTGCTGTTCAGCGCGGCGTTCTCCCTCTTCGAGCTGACGTGCGAGACCGCGCTTTACACCAGCCTGCACCTGTTTCCCAACGCGATGAAGGATTTCCGTGGAGCGCTGGTGCCGTTTCTCGTGCGCGGCTTTTCATGGCGACGTGCTGGACTACTGGATGGTGATTGGCGTGCAGTGGGGAGTGCTTGCCTACCGCAGCTACCAGGAGCGCTCGCGCGAGGCGCTGCGGCTGGAGCTGCGGGCGTCCGAACTGCAGGGACAGCTTACCGGCGCGCAGTTGCACGCGTTGAAGGTGCAGCTGCAGCCGCACTTCCTGTTCAACACTCTCAACGCCATTATCGTGCTGGTGCGGCAGGAGAAAGGAAAGATTGCGGAACAGATGCTGAGCAACCTGGCCGACCTGCTGCGCCGTATGCTGGACGATGTCGACGAGCAGGAGGTCCCGCTGCGGCGCGAGCTCGAATATCTGGAGCTCTACCTGGCCATTGAGCAGGTGCGCTTCTCAGACCGCCTGCGAGTTGAGCTTTCGGTAGACGCCGCCTTGCAGGAAGTCTCGGTGCCGCAGCTGATCCTGCAGCCGATCGTCGAGAATGCCATTCGGCATGGCATCGGGCGAAGCTCCGCCGCGAGTCGCATCGCGATCTCTGCAGCGTGCGACGATGAGATGCTGGTGCTTCGAGTGCAGAACGATGGGCCGGGGCTCTCCTCCGGAGACAGCGCGGAGGAACGGGGCATCGGCTTAGCAAATACGCGCGCACGCCTGAATCAGCTTTACGGCGATCGCGCGGGGCTGGAGCTGGAAAACGATATTCCGCGCGGCGTGGTCGCCACGCTCTCCATTCCCTTTCACAACTCACAACCCGAGGTGACGCGCCGATATGCCTATCACGACTCTGATAGCCGATGACGAACCTCTGGCGCGCGACGGCCTGCGTGAGATGCTCGCAAAAGATCCGGAGGTCGGCTCCATTCACGAGGCCCGCGATGGGCGCCAGGCGGTAGAGGCAATTCAGCAGTTCCGGCCCGATCTCGTATTGCTCGATGTGCAGATGCCGGAGATGGACGGCTTTGATGTGCTGCGCAGCATTGGCGCGGAGCAAATGCCCGCGGTTGTGTTTGTGACTGCGCACGACAAGTACGCGATTCAGGCATTCGAGATCAACGCCATCGACTACCTGCTGAAACCGGTGATGGAGGAGCGTTTTGTGAAGGCGCTCGCGCGCGGCAAGAGCCGCATCCAGTCCAATGCAGCGGGAGGCGGGAACCCGCAGCTCTCGCATGAAATCGTTGCGCTACTGGAGACGCTGGCGGCGCCGCGCAGCTATGTAAAGCGGCTGGCGGTACGCTCGGCAGGGAAGACGTCCCTGCTGAACGCCGCGGATGTGGATTGGATCGCGGCGGCGGAAAATTATGTTGAGCTGCATGCAGGACGGCAGACCCACATGCTGCATGTCACGCTGCAATCGCTGGAGCGGTCTCTGGATCCTGAGTGCTTTCTGCGCATCCATCGTTCGCTGATCGTGAATCTGAGCCGGATCAAGGCGCTCGAACCCATCGCACATGGCGAGTACGTGGTCACGCTCGAGACCGGAGTCCGGCTGCAGTCGGGCCGCACGTATTCCGGCCGGCTGAAGGCGCTGATCGAGAATCCGTTCTAGATCGTTCCCCGTTGGCTGCGTCCAGTTGGTCAACGGATTGCACCGTTTGGTCAAGATGCGCTTTTTTCACGCGCCGCCCTCGCCCACACTGCTCCTGGTACGGAGGTGAGACGTGAGAGCGACCCTGATGATGGTGTTTGTGGCTGCCGGCTTTGCCGGCGCCTTGTCCCTGGCAGCACAACCCGATGACCCTGCCGAGTTCCCGAAGGAGTTCCGCACTTTCGCGCACGTGAAGACCGTTCTGATTGGCCCGCAGAGCCCCTATGCTGCAACCGACGCCGGATTTCATCACATCTACGCCAATCCGCAGGCGGTGGAGGGCTACAAGACGGGCAAGTTTCCGGATGGCTCCATCCTGGTGTATGACCTGCTGGAGGCGAAGGAGAGTCCTGCCAATACGACCGAAGGCGCGACGCGGCGGATCGATGTGATGGTGAAGGAGAGTGCGCGATACGCGGCGACCGGCGGCTGGCACTTCATGAGCTTTGCGGGAGGCGATCCCGCAGCGCATAAGTTGACGGTTGAGCAGCAGGGGAAGTGTGCGGCGTGTCATGCCCAGCGCAAAGACCATGACTCGGTTTTCAGCCAATTTCGAAAGTGATGCGAGGCCCGAGGTCGTTATCGCTGGGCCAGATTTGGGAACAGCGCTCTCCACGAGCCATCGAGGGCGAGCCAACGCTGGGTGCTGAACCAGCTGGTCGCCATCTCGGGAACGTGCAGCAGGCCGTGGCCCTTGCCGCAGATCAGCTCGGTCCCGTGCCAGGCGAGGAAACTCCGCGACGGGTGGCCAACACGCGCCGGATTCGAGAGCAGGCCCAGGCACACGGGGCAGCGCAAACGCTGATCGCGCAGCGCCCAGCGAAAGGCGAACAGCAGTCCGGTAAACGAGGTGAACAGCTCGATGCACGCGGCCTGGTCCACCGGGACGTTTGCCGGTCCGAAGCTGACGGCCAGCGAAGTGCAGGCGACGATGCCGATGAGGCACGTCAGCTTCATCGCCAGAAACGCCCAGCGCCTCCAGCGAATCTCACTGAAGCGTGGATGGTGCGCGGCCGGGTACTCGCCCAGCGGCAGCGGTGTCGTGGCGGGCAGCGCCAGGCACGCGAGAAACAGTGCGAACAGCAGTGTCGAGATTGGCCTTGGAGTGCGATCAGCGATGGGGGTACACACGAAGGGGATATTCTCGCCGGCCTCGCTGGTGGTGAAGCTCCAGCGGCGGCCGTGTCCCTGCTGCTGCCCTGCCGCGGTGAGTTCCGCGATGGCGTAGCCGGGCGTGTCGCGCTCCATCTGTGAGAGCTGCGCGTCGGAGAGCAGGAGCACCACATCCACCTCCGGAAGGATGCGTTCGAGCTTCGCGGGCGTCACCGCAACGACGGCACTCTGCCCGGCGACGCTGAGAAGGCGGCCGGTCTGCTCGCCTGCGCCAAGCAGTTTGCGGGCGGCGTCGGCAGTCATGATTGCGACAGCATGGCCGTTGGCGCGAGCCTCATGCGCAGCGGCGGGGTTCCCCGTCTCCAGACCCAGCAGATGTGCAAGATTTTCACTCGCCACTGCGACTCGGGGATTCCCAACCTTGCGTCTGGCTGCCTCGATCGGCAGCCTGTCGATGCGATAGAACGCGACATCGCTGAACCATTCGCGGCTACGGCGCTTCCAGCGCTGGTATTCCGCGAGATCGATGGTCGGCGCAGTGCCGGAGATCAAGCCCGCACGGGAGATGGACGCCAGCGGCCGCGCGTCAGGCTGGTTTAGGGAGGTCATCGCCTCACGGGCTCCGAAAAGCAGCCACGCCGCGGTGAGGCTGAAGGCCGCGAGACCCACGAGCCACAGGGCGCATTGGCGCGGCGACTGCAGCAGCGCCGCGGGCGATTCCGCATTCTGCCGCATCCAGATCGCGTCCTGCAGTGCGCCCAGGGCGAAGTGGGTTGCGGTCCACCAGGCACGCAGTCCGCCGCGCGTTTCCGATTCGCGCACTACATACCAGAGCTCCGAGCGCCACTGCTGCGTCCACTCCCAGCGTTCGCGCGCGGGGACCAGGCGTACGAAGCAGCCCAGCAGAAGGCTTGCGGTTAGCGGCGGCCTGGGCACGCTGCTCATGCGTCCACCTCGGCGGCTTCGGCCAGCTTCTTCAGCAGCGGATAGCGCTTCTGCGAGGCCTCCAGCGTTGCTCGACCGTCCCGGGTGAGCTTGTAATACTTGCGCAGTGGACGCTTCTCGGCGTCGGCGATGGCCGCACGCTCCCACTGGGACTGGATCAGGCCATCGCGCTCCAACCGTCGCAGCGCCGGATAGACGGTGCCGCTGGGCAGCCCGATCCGCTCCATGACGCTGAGGCCGTAGATGGAGCCGGAGCAGATGGCCTGCAGGATGAGGGCGGCGGTGTGGGAGAGTTTGGCCTCGTTTGCCATGGCCAGGATTGTACCTATGTAGGATGCTACTTGACAATCATAATAGTAGTTTGCTACATAGGGTAGCCATGACCACGATCCTGACGAGCTCTCCTCCGATGCTGGAACTGGTGAATCTCTGGAAGCTGTATCGAGGCATTCCTTCCATCCAGAACGTGCATTTCACGCTGGCGGCGGGTGAGGTGGTCGGCTACCTGGGACCGAACGGCGCGGGCAAGTCCACCACGGTGAAGATCATCACGGGCGTGCTGCAGCCCAGCGAAGGGCGGGTGCTGTTCGATGGACGCAACATTCGCGAGGATATGGCCAGCTTCCGCGCGCAGCTGGGATATGTTCCCGAGGAAGCGCATGTCTATGCGTATCTCTCCGGGCTCGAATACCTGCAGCTGGTGGGCCGGCTTCGCGGGATGCCGGAGGCGCTGATTGAGAGCAAGGCGAACCAGTTGCTGAAGATTCTCTCGCTCGCATCGTGGCGGCACTCGCCCATCTCGGTCTACTCCAAGGGCATGAAGCAGCGGGTGCTGATTGCCGCGGCCCTGATGCATGACCCGCGGCTGCTTATCTTCGACGAGCCGCTCTCCGGGCTCGATGTGGTTTCGGCGCGGCTGTTCAAGGACCTGCTGCAGGCGCTGGCCGCGGAGGGCAAGGCGATCCTGTACATCTCGCACGTGCTGGAAGTGGTGGAGCAGGTGTGCAGCCGCGTGATCGTGATTGGCAAGGGCAGGATTTTGGCGGATGCGCCTCTCTCCGAGCTGACGCAGCTGATGCAACTAAGCAGCCTCGAGGGCGTGTTCGCCCAGCTGGTGGAGCAGGAGGACACCGCGGTGCTGGCACGGAAGCTGGTGGAAGTGATGCAGGTGACCCATGTCTGAACCCATCGCGGTGCTCGAGCCGCGGACGGACGCCGCATCCATTGCCGCAGGTCACGTGTGCCCGCCTTCCGGGGTGCGTCAGTTTCGGCTGCTGGTGGCGCACCTGCTGGACCGATTTGTGAACAACGAGACGCTCTCCGTCAGCGGAGAGACGCTTCCTTTTGTGATGACTGTGGCCGAGGCGATCGCCGTGCCGACGCTGATTGCCTCGATCTTCGTTTTCCCTGAGTACCATGCGTTTCCGCCAAAGCCGCCGCTCCCGAATTTCTGGACGCAGGTGTGCGAGCACTACTTTTTTACGGTCTACGGCATGGTGGCGATGGGGCTGATCACCGTGTTCGAGGCAGACCTCTTTTTTCCTGAGGCGCTGGATACGCTGATCCTGTCGCCGCTGCCGATTCCGCGGGGACGGCTCGCGCTGGCGCGGGTGTGCGCGAACCTGATCTTTCTGGTGCTGCTGCTGCTCGGTACGAATCTGTTCACCGTGATCGCATACCCACCGATCACGGAGCTCCATGTGGGACGGCTGTTTGTGGCGAATCTCTCCGCTGTGCTCGCCGGAGCTGTGTTTGCAGCCGCCGCCTGCGTGGCGCTGCAGGGCCTGCTGAGCTGCGTAGTTCCCACCAGCCGATATGCGCAGGCCACCGCGCTTCTGCAGTGTGGGACGACGGCAGCGCTGATGTCGACCTTTCTCACCATGCCGAAGCTGTTTCCGCTGCTCGAGCGGCTGACTGCGGATCCGCGGGCGAGCTGGTTTCCGCCGTTCTGGTTTCTGGGACTGTACGAGAGCATGCTGGCCGGACCGGCGCGGCTGCCGCAATTCGCACCATTGGCGCGTCTGGCGCTGTGGGCGACTGGGATTGCGATTCTGGCCGCGGTGGTTTGCTTCCCGCTCGCTTACCGGCGGCGCTCGCGGCAGGCGATTGAGGGCGCGGGCGTGATTGACCTCGAGAGTTCGGCGAGCCGCTGGGCCGCAGCGGTACTGCACCGGACGCTGTTGCGCAGTCCGCAGCAGCGCGCGGTGTACCACTTCCTAAGTCAGTCCCTGCGCACGCCGAAACACCGCGTGTACCTGGCGATGTATTCCGGCCTGGGACTGGGGCTGATTGTCAGCGGCGTATTGCACGTAACCCTGGATGGCGGTGCAATTCGCTTTGCCACGGACAGCCGTGCGATTGCGGCGATGATGCCGGGAGTGGCCTTCTGGACCGTCGCCGGGCTGTGTTTCGTGCTGGCGTCATCGGTCGATCCGCGAGGAGGATGGGTGTTCCCGGTCACCAGCGGGCTTCCCACCGCGGCGCAGCTGGATGCGGTTCGCCTGTGGGTCACGTTGTGGACCGTGGTCATTAGCGGCGGCGTGATTGCCGTAGCCGCTGCGCTGCTTCCCGCGGAGCTGCATGGCGCGGCGCTGCTGGCGCAGATCCTCATTGCGGTTGCGCTCAGTGTCCTGCTGCCGGACCTCTTTTTGTTCGATGCACGGGTGATCCCGTTCACGTCCGTGAGGATTCCGGTGAATACGGACCTGGCGTGGATGCTGCTGCGCTATATCGTTTTTCTGCCTGTCACGGTTTTTGCGGCGATCCGGCTGGAAGCGTGGGCCGAGCACTCTGCGATGCATCTGGCTGCGATCACCGTGGGTGTGCTGTTGCTGCACTCTTCGATCCGCGAGGCCAGCCATCGCGCGCTGCAGCTACGGGCGTCGCGTTCGGACGTGGATCAGATGACGGGAATGCTTCCGGGGCTGGGGCTCGCCGGCGAGTTGGAATGAGTTGGGGGCCGCGGTGTGCAGCGGTGCGCTCAACCCTGGGAGGCTGAGCGCACCGTAATGACGCTGTGTGGCGCGTCTACTTGATGGTGCCGTTCATTGCGGAGGGGAAGAAGGCTCCGCCGGTTCCTGCTGCGCCTCCGCCGTAGACGATGCTGAGCACCTGGGTAGTGGTGCGGGCATAGGTCATGCCGTTGGAATCGTTGTCGACGATGGTGGCTGCGCCGTTGGTGACGCCGACGCCGATATCGTCGTTGCCGGTTCCGTCCAGCGTGGCCCGTGTCTTCGCGATGGCCTGCGAGGCGGACTGGGACGCGGTGCCGGCCTGGAAGATGCGGGTGCGGATGGCGGCGGCGTGATAGGCCTCCACGTTGTGGATGCCGACCGCTTTATCGAGATAGGTTTTGCTGTTGATGAGACCAGCGGCGCCCTGATAGGCGGCGACGCCGACATCCTCGAAGATGAAGGCGCCGAGCAGGAAGTTGGTCTCGTTGGCAAAGGGATCGAAGGTGGACCCGAGACCGGCGGCACTGGCGAGCGCGTTGAAGCTGTTCATCAGGTCGATTTTGGGTTGAGCAATGGCATTCGCGCCCAGAGCAGCCTGGAGAAATTTGACGTGGTTCTGCTCGTCCTGGGTAATCTCGGCGGCAAGCTGCTGCAGCAGCGGAGTGGTGAAGGTGACTTTGGGATTGGCTTTTACAGTGACGGCGCCACCGGCAGTCCCGCCGCCGCTTTTAGTGGAGATGCCGGCCTGCTCCAGCGTCATGCCGGTGGAGGCAAGGGTGTAGAACTGGGCCTCGAGGAATTCGAGGTTCAGCGCGAAGTTGAGGATGTCGTTGTCGGTGGGTCCGGTCTGCGCGAAGGCCTTCTGTCCCAGGGCTAGTCCGGCGAGGGCCGCGCCTCCGAGGAGCAGAGCGGAACGCCGCGTCCGTTTGTCGTCCTGCAGCTGAAGCTCGGTCTCTTTGATGTGTTCCATGCGCTCCTCCTTCT
>Ga0207667_10000805_pt1 | contig 40735 bp, 67 predicted proteins | sample KBSCornC52_FD_184301 | JGI IMG/M metagenome (GOLD analysis project Ga0207667, IMG submission 184301) | Corn rhizosphere microbial communities from Kellogg Biological Station, Michigan, USA - KBS Corn C5-2 (SPAdes) (version 2) | ecosystem: Host-associated > Plants > Roots > Rhizosphere > Soil ...
AGAGCTTGCGAAAGTCGCTGCCCGGCGGAGGTCTGTGATGGTGTGGCTCCAAGACGACGACAAAAGGAAGGGGTGAGATGATGGCGCAAGGTGCGGTGTGGATGCTCGGATGGGTTTTCGGGCTGGCGTGTGGGATCGCGGTGGCATGGTTCCGGTCCACGATGGAGCGGCCGGAGTACAGGCTCGGCGATCCGGTGCTCGTGCGCGTGGGCACCATGTGGCTTCGCGGTGAGCTGCTCAAGGTCGAGCAGTCGACCTCTGGGAATTCTGACTACGCCACGTGCACGGTGGGGTTGGGAGCCGGTCAGGATGTAGCCACTTGGGCGAAGAACATCCGACCAGCTACCAAACCGGTCGAGTCACCAAGGCGAGACCCGGAAACGTATCGTGGCTAACAAGCCCCGCCGTCCATGGGGTGGCGAAATCCCTCCCGACACCGAGCTAGACCGCGCCCCTGCTCACTGGCGAGCGTGGTGGACCTGCAAGAACGCAGAAGCAGACAAGCCAGGGACCTGGGTACGACACGAGAGACCAGAACCGAAGGAGACGAAGCGATGACCGAGGAAGAGTTAGCAGCGATCGAAGAGGGAGTGCGCGAGGTGTCAGGCCTCATCCGCGCCATGGGCGACATGGCCATGGAGATCCGTCACCTCCGGGCGCTGCCGGTGCTTGTGTCGTGCGCTGACTGCGCGAACATGACACCGCGGAAAGATGAGGGAATCTTGTTCGGCGAGGTCTTCAAATGCAGGGGCGTCAAGCCACCCAGAGAACTCCCAGCGGAAGACGTCGTCCCGTCGTGGTGCCCGCTCAAAGCCCAGCAAAATCAACGCGATGTAAAATAGTTCGCTTTTCGTGTGGACAAAGAATCTAGGGTGGGCTAGGTTCTTCTTCGTCAGCACGGAGCTGGCAGAAGGAAGCAGGGGACGAGATGGCGAAGAAGAACGCAGCCGATCGCGAACTGGATCGGGCCTGGTCGGCGGTCGCGGAGACGATGGCGCACGAGTCGTTGGCGATCGGCGGCCCGATGACCTCCCCCGCCATCGAACGAGTCCTCAGTGACATCCACGCCCTCTTGGGCGAAACGCAGGAGGCTGCGGCAGCCATCGAAGAACTGCGGACTGTGTGGACTATTCTGGAGATAGAGTCGCGAGAGAGCGCCGTCGAGCACGCGCTCTCTCGACTTCTTCTGGCTCTCAAGAAGGCCGACACGAACACCTACGCCCGCGGATACGCGGATGCAGTGAGTGACTACGAGGAGGGTGGAGAATGAGCAGGAAGCGAAGCGACGGGAATACGGTATCCAGGCGCATCGTTTTGCGCTGGCTGGTCACACAAACCCGCATGTGGGCGCAGAACGCGGAGCGCACCGGGGCGGTAGCTGACGTGAAGGTGGCTCGTGTGCTGGCAGAGTTGTCGGCGACGTTCGCGAACGGAGATGAGCGATGAGGACTGTGGAAGAGTTGAGAGCGTTCGCGAAGACGCAGTTGCCGCGTCTGGCCGAGACGATGCGGGCGAACGAACAGGTGTACTTGGCCAAGGCGGCGAAGTGTAGTCGGCACGCCGCATACGTGGAGCACCGCGCCAAGTCGGTTGACCAGATGGACGAAGTAACTCTGCGGTTGATGGTGGCGGATTGGGCGGCTCACCACCAAGTGGTGGCCCACGGCGAGGGAGAGGCAATGGCCGCACGTGCTGAGATGCAGGGTCTTCAAGACTGGCTCTTCCCGGGGGAGGAGCAGAAGTGAAACACTGGCTACGCGCCATCCCCGATGCCGACCTCCGCGCCATGGTCACGGCTGCGTATGAGGTGGGGCGATGGGGGGTCTTCGAGGTGTGCTGCGACGAGCTGATTCGACGGCAGAACGAAGTAAAGAAGACATGAAGCCCACCAAGTCCACCCCTCGCGGCCAGTGGCGCTCCGGCGTCCGAGAGCACGAGAGCCTCCCCGCGATGATCTCGCACCTCTGCGAAGTCACCAACCGCAGCAACCAAGACGTTGCCACTGGCATCGGATGCTCTGAGACGTCCGTGCGTAACTGGCTCAAGGGCAAGACCACGCCGAAGGCAGCGGACCTGGCTCGGCTGGCGACGCTGTTCGGGACCACACTCATGGTTACTGGCGCATGAAGCGCGAGCACTCGCCGTCAGAGGGACCGCGTGTACCGCTGCGATGGGGTTCGGCATGCACGCAAATCTGCGTCCGGTGCGGAATGTGGCGCGAGGACATGAGAACCGGCGTTGGAGCTACGCTTTGGGGCCGATGGAAGTCGGCGAAGCTACTTCGCAAGCGACTGCTGGAGGACGAATGACGTACTACGAAAGCAGCGTCGAGGACGCTCTCAGGATGCTCCGAGAGGCTCAGCGAGCCGGCAGACGTGTGCGGTGCTGGGCACGGGGCCGGACGGTCACGGCAGCCGTGGAAGGTCGTGTAATCGACTGGGGCGAGTACACACGCACGGGTGAGTGGCGACCGGTGACGCTGTACGGCCGCGGGTCCACGCTAGCAGAGGCTCTCTTCAATCTTTCACACCACGAGGCGTTCTGATGGAAGCGCTAGACGTAGAGAAGCTCCGCAAGCTGCTGGCGGACGAGAAGCGAGCCGAGCAACGCTGCGACGCATACCCAAGCCCTGGCACATGGCGTGAGCTGGCAACGATCCAGGAGGCTCTCAACGAGGAGATGGCGAAGCAGCTCCCCGCGCTGCTCGACCGCATCGAGAAGTTGGAGGTGGTGGCGGATCTGGCGCGTACTGCGGCGATAGCTTCGTGGAAGGCGCGAGAAGACGACGCGGACCGCGGCGGCCAGGTCGTGGACCGGCTCGCCTTCGACACGCTCGACACTGCCCTCGCCGCTCTGGAGACGCCGTAATGCCCGCCGACAAGCGCATCCGCTCCGTATCCGACACCTCCACGGACATCGATGACGTTGACTGCAACCGCTGGTCTCGTCTCATCGCTCTAACCCGTCGCGTCCTGCTCTCCCTCGGCAACGGGGACCCGGAGACCGGCCGGCTGGGGCTCCATCCCGCCATCGTCATAGAGGCCCTGGACACCCACCAGCACCTCCCAACCCACCTCATCCCCGTCCCCCGAGCCACGACGGTCGCTGCCCTCAAGGAGGCACGTAGCCTCCGCAACAAGCCCTGGGAACAGAAGAGCCCCTCAGAGCGAGTCGTGAGCCTCGCCACGTCGGACCTCATCAACGGACACGACGCGGCGCACATCTACATACAAAACGTCTTGAGTGTGCCTCTGGCTACTCTGGCGCCCCCACCGTTCGACGAGTGAAAAGGAGAAGGAAGATGACGACGATTCGATTGACCAAGCGGTTCGTGGCCGACGTGTTGCGCAAGGAGCCGCTCAGCGGGCTGACGTTCGGGGAGTTCATCAGTGTGGACAACCAGCGCGACCACGCCTCGGAATGCGCGTCCTGCGCGGTTGGAACGGTCATCAAGCGGACGCTGTCGACCGGCACAAAGGCTGTCGACGCAGCCGACGCCGCCGTAGTCGTACAGCTCAGCCAGCCGGGATTTGGTTGGTCGTCCAACGAGGTGGACCCGAGCGACGGCCCGTGGCGGGCGCTGTCAAAGACCTACGAGCAAGCGGTGACTCAATCGGAGGCTGAGACCTTGAGGGCACGTCTCGCCCAAGGCCGCCGCGCCGCCATCCGCTACGTGGAGAAACACTTCCCCTCTCACGTCGAGATGGAGATCAACGGATACGAGGCTCGGAAGGCTCGCGGGGTGACGGTGGTCAAGAGCAAGGCGAAGCAATGAGCCTCTCAGCGGACCAGCGGCGGATGCTGGACGCCTCGCTCTCCCGCGAGCACGTCAAGCAGCGCAAGGGTGGCCAAAACGGCCTCTCCTACGTCGAGGGATGGCACGTCATCGCCGAGATGAACCGCATCTTCGGCCAGGGCTCCTGGGGCTACGAGTGCACCCCAACGCTGGCTAACAGCGAGCTTCTAGACGATGGCGACAAAGGCAAGCGTTGGCATGTGACGTATACGGCATCGTGCCGCCTGACGGTCGCTCAATGCCTGGACGTGGTGGACCACGGCGCCGGGCACGGCATCGACAAGGACCGCGGGTTGGCTCTGGAGAGCGCCATCAAGGAGGCGTGCACGGACGCGCTCAAGCGCTGCGCCAAGAGCTATGGGAACGTCTTGGGTCTGGCCCTCTACGACCGCGACCAACGCAACGTGAGCGACACGGCTCCGGTCATGGACCCGCCGGACCTGCTGGACCGCCTGAGACGGGAAGACGCTGCCGCCAAGGAGCTGGTCAGGACCGAGTGGCGCAACTACACCGACCCCCAGCGCGAGGCTATCGAAGCCGTCGTGGACGAACTGAAACAGAAGAAAGCGAGCAGATAGATGGCGAGCAAGCCCGTGGTGAAGGTGTACGGCAAGCGCAAGGGCGAGACGACCGGCCCGGAGTACGTGGACGTGGCCGCGTTCTGGGTGAACGACGACGGCCGCCTAGGGGGCCAGTGGAGCAAGGACATCGTGGCCGTGAAGGTCCGGCCTCGGGACGGTGGCGAACCGTACGTGGTCAAGCTCTCGGACTACTTCTGCAACCTCCGAGACGAGCGTGAAGGTAGCCAGAGAGCCGGCCGCCCCGCCCCCAACCAGGTTCGCAAGCAACGCCGAGAAGAGCCGCCGGACTTCGGCGACGACGACCTACCGCCGGCCTTCCGACACGGGGACAATAGGCTCAACCAGCGCGACCCACACGGTAACGATGACACGGACGATATCCCCTTCTGACAGGCCGATTCTGGCGCATGTCGATTTTGTGTGGACAAACAAATAGGCGTGCGCTATGACTCCTGAGTCGACAACGAGTCGGCAGAAGGAACGGGGAAGATGTCGAAGAGCACGAGCGGATGGGGCTACGAGGTCATCCAGCGCGGCGAGGGCGGTGCTGCTCGCGGCAACCATTGGAAGGGAGCGACCGGCATCCGGTTCCGCTCCATCGGTCGGGCTCTGATGGCCGCTGCCAGGGTCTGCCAGGACGGTGAGGAGTGGCGCGTGGTGGAGCTTCTGCCGGGCGAGCCGCTCGACTATGACGGTATCGTGGTGGGTCGGGTGACGTGGGAACGGGGGCTGTGATGACGGCGAGAGAGCGGGCGATCGAAGTGGCGGCGCGCGTGGTGTACGAGCATGCACGCGAGCATGGGATGAGGTCGTGGCTCAACGGCGAGTTTGCCGCCGAGTGCGACGCCATCGGGGCTGCTCTGGACCTCCCACCAAGTGATGCAGGGGAGCGAGACAGAGCTCTGGTGAAGGAGACCATTCGTGACGTGCTGGACGCGTCCAGGCACTCACTCGTCAGCGTGTCGGACGTGGAGGAGAGTGACATCCGCCGCATCCTCGCCGCCGTCAACGCCACGCACCCACCCGATGCCGACGAGTGCCGCGTGTCGCGATCGCATCGATGCGGCTTCGTACAGACGTGGCGCGAGTGCTTCGAAGACCGCGGACGCGAACTAGACCGTCTCACCGCCATCATCGGCGACGTGATCGACGTGTGCGAGCCGGACCCCGCTGACGAGGATGAGCCGCGCGACGTGCTCGCGGTGGCGAAGCGGTGCGCTGCCGCCCTCGCGCAGATGACCACCGAGCGTGACGAGTGGAAGGTTGAACTGGCGCGCGTGCTGCGCGAGCACGCGGAGGGCCCGGGTCTCGTCGGCTGGTGCCGTGCGAATGTCGGCGCGGGTCGCGACATCTGCGGCGCGTGCGCTGACTGCTACGCGAAGGTGAAAGCCGAGCGCGACGAGTGGAAGAAGCGAGCGGAGGAAGCGGATCAGAAGCAGCACGATGCGCTCGCACTCGGCACGCGTGACTTCGAGCAGGCATCGCAGCTCGTCAAAGAACGCACCGCCGAGCGCGACGAGGCGCGACGGGAGCGGGATGCGGCGACGGCGGCGCTGGACAAGCTGCGCGACGCAGGCATCGCACTGGCCGCAGCTAACCTTGGCCGCCCCGACGCGGAGAACTGCGCCTGCGTCGGCTGCGATTTCGTGAAGGCGCTCGAAGAATCCGAGGACGTCGCCTCCCGCGTCCGCAACCCCGATGGCTCGCGACTGCTTGGCGGCTCAGCGAATGTGCCCGAGGCAGCGGACCCGGCGCTATCCGACTTGGATCGGCTCTGCGACGCGCTCATGGCGACGCCGGACGGCTCACCCGAGGAGGAGACAGCGCATATCGCGCTGAATGAGTACGCGTCGAGGCTCGCGCTGGACGAGCATGAGATATCGCGTGCATGTGACGCAGCTACGTCACGACGCACAGCCAAGGAGACCGCCCGATGACCACCGAATCAGAGCGCATCGTGGCGAGGCTGAGGGCGAGGGCGACGGAGCTGGCCCGCGAGTCGCGCACCTGGGATGACGGCACGCCCGAGGCGTACGCGCTGGCGCGAGCGGCCAGTGAGCTGCTGGAACAGGCTACCGCCATCGCCGCCCTCCCCGTCGAGGTGCCCGCGAGCGTCTACTGCGAGACGTGCGCCGACGAGCACGAGACCGATTACGGTCGATGCGTCACGATGCTCGGGCGCGCCAAAGCCCTGCGCCCGCGCGGGCCTGGTGATCGCGCGATGGACCTGCACACGAACGACGGGCGCGTGTGGACGTTCAACCAACGGGGCGAGTTGGTGCGCGTTCTCCCCGCCGAGGCTGGGGAGCTGCGAGCCGATTTCGAAGAGCACGCGAAGTGGCAAGCGGCATGCGCCGCTGACGTGCGGCGCTTCGTGAAGGCCGATGGCGAAAGCGCGACGATTCAGGCCGATAAGCACGCGTACGCAGCGGAGATGATCCGGATGGTCCTCGCAGGCGCGACGACCACGCAGCTTTGCCGACCTCCCCGTCCAGCCCCGCCCGTCGCTGCGGCCAGTGGAGAGCTGGAGAGCGCGTGCGCGTTCCTGGACGAGCGGCGAGAGAGCGTGTCGTTCGACAACTCGACGATGAACACGCGAGGCTCGTGGTCGTCGTCTGTCAACCTGCGCGTGCCAGAGCGTCGCGCCAACGCGTTCGCAGCGACCATCGTCGCCACCGCGCGCGCCCTCGGCTGGACGCCTCCCCGCCCGTCCCCGCCCGTCGCTGCGCCGACCGAGGACGAGCGCATCGGCAACGCGCCGGATGCGGACGTCGGGTACAAGCGCGATGATCAGAACGCGGCGCGCGAGCGTGTCGCCAAGTGGGGCCGTCGAGACGCGGCCGATGCATGCCGCTTCGTGCGCGGATGCGGCAATGACCTCGCGTTCTACGCGTTCGGCGATGGCCACGGCGCCTACGTCGCGATCACGATCGACGAGGAGAACGAATCCACCGTGATGTACGCGAACCGAGAGACGAAAGAGACCGACGTACGCAGCGTCTCTCCGCAGAACCTCGCCGCGCTCTTCGCGAAGCTCGCGCGCGTCGCTGCGCCGGATGACAGAGCGGACGCTATCGAGACCGCCGCGAAGGCTCTGCTCCGCTGCTCCGACGTTGCATGCAAGGGTTGCGACGAGTTTGGGTGCCGCTACTGCAATCTGCGCAAGGCGATCGCGCTGACGAAGGAAGACCGCGAAAACGGCGCCCTGACGGACCTGGAGTACGTGTCGCTACACAGCGTCGCTGCGCCGGATGACGCGGTGCTGCGTGCTGACGTGATCGAGCTGGGCCGCATGATGGACGAGATGATGCTGCGGAACTGGACAGAGGCTGACTGGCCCACGCTGCGCGACGCCATCCGTGCCCTCGTCGAACGCGCGAAGGCGGGGGCGTGATGCTGGTGCTTGGCTGCGACCCCTCACTGACCGCCTACGGCTGGAGCATCGTCGATCGCTCCGTGTTGCCACCGAAGGTTCTAGCCACCGGCTGCATCCAGACGAAGAAGGATGCAAAGAAATCACACATGTACGCAGCAGACCAAGACGCGCAGAGAGTGGTGATGCTCGCGCGAGGGCTTGAGTTCGCGGTCTCCATGCTGGACCGGTTGGCATCCGAGCAGGCGCCGGCCGGCCGCATGACGATGCCCGTCAGGGTCGTCTGTGAGGCTCCTGCTGGCTCTAGACACGCCGTGAGCGCCAAGGCCCTGGGTCAGTCTCTCGGTGTCACCTTGGGCGTCCTGGTGGCTCGTGGGTACGGGTGCCGGTTCGTGCAGGCCGGAGAGGTCAAGCTGCGCATGGCATCGTCGATGGGTGCGAGCAAGGGAAACGTGGCCGAAGGCGTCGCACGGCTCACGGGCTGGTACTCCGCTGCCAAGACGAAACCAGAGCGGGAAGCGGAATCAGACGCTACCGCGGTGGCCCTGACCCTCACGCTAGAGGAGCTGAACTCATGAGTCGTGTTGGCGAAATCAGGTGGCATCGCGGCAGCTTCCAGCAATGTGTCGGCGACAGTTGGCGTGTTACGACCTGGGTGAGCATCGATCCGGCCTGGCTCGATTGGAAGTGCATCCCCAGCGCGTGGGTGAAGCGCCGGGGTGCGCCATGAAGTTCTCAGCAGGCGACCGCATCGAGTGGAAGCGTCAGGCCGGCCTAGGAGGCTGGCAGCCCGGCACCGTGCTCTCCGTGGAGCAGCGGACGTACACTGTCCTAGACAGCCGTGGGGGGCGTTTCGCGAACATCCGTGAGAGCTATGTGCGCATGGCTTCACCGAAGGCGGAGCCACGCAAGGTGCCTCCCCGGCCAATCTTTCGGGCGGACGGCAGCCTTGGCGGAATGCTGGACGGACACGCTGCGGCGGAGATAGACAAGCTCTTGGACAAGGTCCACGCCCGCACCGTCTCAGGACGAGACAAGGCCGCCGTGATGGCTGCGCCCATCGTGAGCCGTCCGAAGTCGAGGAAGCCAACGCGTAGCCGGAGCTACATGGCCTTCGTGCGCGAGCGCCCGTGCTGCATCTGTCTCCGGCAGGCCGACGAGGCCCATCACTTCGGGCCGCGTGGGATGGGAACGAAGGCGACGGACCTGTCGTGCGTCCCGCTGTGCAAGGAGCATCACGTGGAGTTCCACACATCTGGCCGGTGTACGCTGCTAGGCCTAGAGATGGGTCGGACCGAGACGGAGCGGCACTTCTACAAGGCGCAAGCCGAGTGCCTCATCGAGTGGATCGAGTCGAAGGGAGAGGAGTGATGCCGGGTCTAGTCATCGACAACGCCAGTCGCGTACTGGGAACGCTCGCCGAGCTACAACTACGCGCCGACCTGGGCAACAGCTCCCACGCGCGACGCGAGGCCGCCGCCCTCAACAAGGCCATCGCTGCGATCGAGTACCACACCAACCACGTCGAACAGGAACGCGCCGCCCTGCCGCTCCTCTGTGCCCTGGTCGACGCTGTTCGCGCGGGACATGCAGCGAGAGACCTTCACGAGCGTCTGAGTGCCGCGGAGAGCCTGGAGCGGGCCATGGAGCGAGCCGGGAGATACAGCGATGACAACCGGTAGCCATGTGCTCCTGTCCAGCGAACGCATGGACTGGCAGACCCCGGAGTGGTTCTTGGGGTTGGTCCGTGAGGTGTACGAGAACGCGATCGGCTTCGATCCCGCCACCGTGGAGAGCAACCCGACATGCGCCGATCGATGGTACACGAGCGATGGGGTCTACACGCGCGTTGGCTTGCTGGCCCGGGGTCAATGCGGGCTATCGTCGAGCTGGGACGGGTACGGTCCAGGGTTCTGCAACCCGGTGTACGGGCCACACCTGAGCGGGCCCATCGACCCGAAAGCGGAGATCTGGCGCAAGGGGAAGTTGATCGGGATGGGGACGGGGTGGGGCGAGAAGATCGCTAGCTTTCAAGGCGAACTGATCTCACTGGTCCCAGTGCGCACTGAAACCGCATGGTGGCGCCGCATCATGTCAACCGCCGATCTGGCGTTGCTGTGGGGCTCCCCCGAGCACGGCTCGCGTATCTCGTTCGTGAATCCGGACACAGGCAAGCCGCAAAGCGGGAGCAACTTGGCGTCGACCGTCTTCTACAAAGGTCCGCGCGCGGACCGGTTCCGCGAGGTGTTCGGCCCGCATGGCACCATGATCAAGCTGGCAGCACAGGAGGAAGGGCGATGAGAGAAGTTGACGCGATGCGGCGCCGTACAGAACAGCGCCTGATGACGCCGGACGCTCGGAGGGAGCGCGAGGACTTCCTAGCAGCGTACGCGAACCGCACGACGCTCTCGCACGCGGACGTACAGAAGCGCGACCGCTACCGGAAGGAGCTGCAAGAAGGCTCGTTCAAGTGGACCACAGTCAGTCGCGTGGTGGCCGACGACGACTCGTTTGAGATGGTCTACATCGACAAGACGGGCGCTGAGCTGTGGCGCCGAAAGCAGACCGTGGAGGAGCGAACGCTGCCTCTGCCGCTGGAGGAGCCACATGGACGCGCTTGACGAGAAACTGGCGGGCGCGGTGATCCGGGAGACGGTCAACGCGGCCCTTCTGGAGGCCGTCGAGACTGCTGGTGGCGAAGTCGTCGCGATCGATGGCGTCTGGATGGAGGCAAAGTACGACCGGGAGACGTACGACCGCTTCGCGTCCGAGCTGAGGGCCGCCGGCTTCCACATCGTGAGACTGCCGTGACCCCGGACGAGTCACTCTCCGCTCTACACCTCCTCCGCATGGCCGCCCACCACGACTACGCCCAAGCCCTGGACGTCGCCATCTCTCTGCTTGAGTCCACTGTGAAGCTAGACTCCATCGCCTACCGCTCTCGGGTTACCCGTCTGCTCTACATCGGCAAGGGAAGCCCGAAGATGTGCGTGACGCGAAAGACGGTCTCGGAGCAGTTGGTGGCGATGGCCGCGAAGGAGTGCCGATGAACGACACCTCAACGCTACCCGACATGCTCGCCGCTCACGTGCGCATGGTGGAGAGCGGCCTACGCCCTGGCGCGTCTGGCCCCGATCGCATCCGGGCTATTGAGTCGTTTGCATCCATCATCACTGCGCTGGTAGGTGCGCGAGGCAGGGCAGAGGCGGCCATGTCGGCGCTCTATACAAGGAAAGACCTATGACCAAGAGAGAAAAGCTGCTGAGAGACATCCGTGGCGCCGGATACGAGCCCCTATACCGAAGGCCAGATCGACCCATTGTTGGCAACGGCCGGCCGTGGTGGCTAGAGTGGGCACGAAAGCCACACGGCGACAGCTACCGCTACATCTCCGGCCTCGGGAAGACGCGTGGCAGCGCGCTGGAGCTGCTGATGCTGCGCGCGAACGCCATGCGCACGCTTGGTCTTCACGGCGGCAGGAGCGACGAGGCATGACCTGGCAAGATGGACACCCCATCAACCGCAAGCGCCCCCTCTCCGAATCCCAGAAGCGCCAGCTAGCCCGTGTAGCCGGTACTTTCGTCGACCCACCACCCACCGTCGCCACTCGCGCAGCTCGCTTCAACCAGAGCTTTGGCAAGCGACCGCCTGACCTAGCGCTGCGAAGCGTGACTGGCGCACCGATCGGACCGCCGAAGCGCTGAGTATTCGCGCACTTGTGATTTTCGTGTGGACAGGGAAAGCGGGGAGGGTTAGGGTTAGCTCATGACAACGACGAACGAGATGGTTCTGAATGGCAAGACCTACGCGGTGGTTTCGGTTGGCGAGACCGTGACCACGCTTCGCGGTCCGCGTGGCGGCGAGGTCCGGCTTGTCCAGAACATCAAGTCTGGCCGCTGGTTCCTGACGACGGCTCGCGGGATGGTCGCGGTGTCGCTGTGAGGCGCGTGGAGGAGAAGGCGGACGGCTGGTCGACCAAGTCGTGCCTGTATGGCATCTGCGCGAAGCGCATGCACGAACTGGCGGCGGCAGAGATGGCAGTGGGCCGTGCGAGCGACGCCCGCCGTTCGCTCTCTCCAGGCTCGTCGCGCGCCAAGATAACGACGGCCAACGCACGGTGGGCGACCAAGTGTGAGGCCCGCGATCGCCTGCTCGTTGAGGTCACCGCCGTGCTCAACGCGGTCGGCCTAATCGGCGACGAGGACGGGGTGCACGAGGTATGACCAAGAAAGCCAAACGAGGGAGGCCCCGAAGGGAGGGCCCACCTGGGTATTCCTACATCGCCTCTCGTATCCCCGTCGATCTTGACGCATGGGTGACGCTGGAGGCGAAGCGCAGGGACGACACCCGCTCGGGTGTGGTCAAGCAAGCGCTTCACTGTTACCGGGCACAGAGGACGAAGGAGGGTGGTGTATGACGTTCAAGGTCGGCGATCGGGTACGGCTCAAGCTCGGGGGCGGCCTCGCAACCGTAATGTCTAGGTACAGCGATGGTACGGTGGGGCTAGATCTGCCCGGGAAGACCTGGGCCAGGCAGGACGACGGGTTCGCGCCGTTCTACGAAGGTAACCTTCTTCCCGCCGAAGAGCCTCGCCCCCTCCGCGTAGGGGACCGGGTGCGCGACGTGAGCGGCCGATCGCCAGCCCACCGCGTGTACATCGTCCGCGAACTGTACAAATCCGGGGAGGTGTACGCTACCACGGAAGACGAAGCTGGGTGGATGGTCTACGACAAGGCGGAGTCCTTCGCGCACGTCGATCCCAGCCACGACGTTGCCCCAGGAGCCGCTTCCGTGGCGAAGACGGCCGAGGGTAGCGCCAAGGCTTCCGACGCCACCACGGTCAACGTAGCGCCTCAGGAGTACTTCGAGGCACTGACGACCGGACGGTTGGCACCTCAACCAGTCGCGACCCTGCCGATCGCAGCGCGGAGGGTGTACGTATCGGGGGCAGGGCCCTCCAGCAGCCTCTGTGGGAAGTGCTACGGCCCTGCATCCGTTGCCTACGAAGGTCTCTTCACCCGTGAGCCCTCCAGGTGCCTCCGAGAGGGAGGGTGCCTAGCGGAGCGAGAGCCACGTGTCACCGCTCGGCATATGGGCTACGCGAACGATACGATCGAGCGACAGTACTTCGCGTTCGGATTCGAGCGTGTGGAGGTAGGCCCGTACCCTACCCGTGACCTCGCTGTCTCTGCATGGCGTACGGCTCTACTCGACAAGGCTAGGAAGGAGGCGGGTAAGTGATCGGCGGCTACGGCTTCGAGGTCCAGCGTATCGTCGGCTCTGAGATGCCGTCGCACTTCAGGTGCTGCTCATGCGGCCACGGGTGCCCGTACGCGCTGTCGCTGCACTTCGACGGCCCGACGCCAGCGCGCAAGGCTGTGGGGCGCTTGCTGGCTCTGGCTCGCGCCTGGACCGGCGACAACGTGTGTGGGTGGTGTCGAGAACGGGAGGCGAGGAAGTGAGCGACTGTGGCTTCGCCTGGGAAGCTCCGGACGGCAAGTGCTGGTGTGGCGCTGGCAGCAGCGACCCGCGGTGTCGAATGAAGGAGCCGGCCACCGACCCGCACACGGCAAGACAGGACTTCGAGCGGGAGCGAGCGCATGGCTACGGCTTCGCGATGCCGCCGAGCCGCTACCGCACGCTAGACGAACGTCGCGCCTGTCTCTCTGCCTGGACCGTCTCCCCTGACGAGCGAGAGGGGTGGAGCAAGTGACCAAGCCGTTCGTCTACACAGCCAACCGTGACGACACGGCGCCGAACGCTCGCGGCATGAACCTTTGCGCCAAGCGCAAAATGGCTGCCCAGCAGCTCAAGAACCGTGACGCGCGCATCTCGATGATGCTGACGAAGATGGGCCGAGAGCGCTGGAACGGAGACCCCGACATCCAGCCGCCTCCCCTGGTCAAGCCAGTCGCGTCGGGACCCCTCGGAAAATGTCCTGACGACGAGCAAGTCCCGTGGCATCGTAGAACCAAGGCGAACAGATGACGCAACACAGCCCGTGGCGAACTGATATACGGACGCTGCTGCTCCACTCCAGACGGTCGTCGCGATGGACGAAGCGGAAGCGCGACCGCATGCGTCGTTCCATGAACAGGATGTCTCGCGTACTTGGCCGCCTGAAAAGAAGTATCAACCGGATGATGGACGCGCTGGCCGTCTCGCGAATCGAGGACATCCCGTAACCATGGCCATCCTCGGCAAAGACACCCTTCCCCTCAAGCGTCAACGCTTCGTTGAGGCGCTACTAGGCGAAGCTCAGGGCAACGCTACCGAAGCAGCCCGCATCGCAGGGTACGAAGGCAACCCCGCCAGCCTCGGAGCAACTGCGTCCAGGCTGTTAAAGGACGTTAGGGTCAACGCTGTGGTCGCTGCGGCACGTGAGAGCCTCGCGGAAGCCACCAAGCGCAAGACCATCGCCGACCGCGTAGAGCAGGAGGAGTTGCTTACGGACATCCTTCGCGGGCTGGTCATGGAGAAGCGAGCTATCCGCATGGCTGACGGCTCGGCCGAGTTCGAAGAGTGCCCTCCGCAGCTAGCCGACAGGCTCAAGGCCATCGAGCAGCTTGGCAAGCGCCACGGCCTCATCTTGACGAAGGTCGAGAGCAAGTCCGAGGTGACGGGCAAGGATGGGACACCGCTGATCCCCGTGGTAGTATCCGAGGCTGAGATGCTGGCCGCTGCGGCTAGGAAGGTGGGCGAATGAGTGACGCGGTGGACAAGGTGGAGCAAGCCATGAGCAACCTGCGCATCGCACGCATCGTGTTGAACTGGTGGGAGGCAAAGGTTGCCGAGAGCATCCACAGGGATCTAGGGACGGTCGCGGTGGATGACCAGATGGCACTCCGTGATGATGCGCTAGAGGGGGTACGCCTGGCTGAGCTGGCGCTCTTGGAGGCGACGTCCAGCACCGTTCGAACCTACATATCGGAGCAATCGTGAGCAATCTCGGAGCACAGGCCGCCAAGGCCAAGCGTGAGTCAACGGACGGGACGCACCGGGAAGAGAGTCGAGAGTGGCGCGGCATGGTCGTCAGGATGGGCCAGGGCGGCACTGAGTGGGCGCGGGTGGCCATCCCTGAATCTGTCCTGCGTCAGTACCTTGTGGGGCAGATGGAGCCCCCCAACACACGCGGCATCGTGGCAGCGCACATCGAGAACGAGCTACGGGGAGACCCGTTCGTAGAGGGGCGAGGGTGGCCGCGTTGACCGCCCTATCCACCGCTCTCGTCGTCCTCGGCCTTCTCGGCTGGGACGCATGGCGCCGCTACCTCGTGGCCATCGATCGCACGTCAGGGCTCAAGAAGCTAGAAGCAGGCATCGCTGAGCGCCTCGCCAAGATCGAGACGAAGCAGGCCGAGCTTACCCGCGCCGTGGGTATCCGAGCCGTCCAGCAGGCGCGTAACACCTCCGCGTGACCGCCGGGCTGACGCTGGCTGAGGCAGACGCGAAACACGGCAAGGACGCCGTGACTGTCGCCATGCGACATGCAGCGTGGCGCAAGGGTAACCTGTCGTGGCTTCTGCACGATGGCAACGGCGACCCTTCGAAGGGCCAGCTAGCCTCACGTGCCCTCGTCCGCTCGACGCCGAGCCGCATCGTCGTGCTCGACATCGCCCGCCGGTGGGGCAAAAGCTTCTTCTTCGCGGTGGAAGCCATAGAGACGGGTCTGACCATCCCAGGCGCGCGCATCCCGTACGCCTGTGGCACCGTCACCAGCCTGCGGGAGTTCATCGTCCCCATCTTCGCAGCCATCATCGCGACCGCGCCAGACGACCTGCGCCCCGAGCTGGTAGGGGACGAGCTGCGGTTCAAGAACGGCTCACGCGTCGTGTTCGCAGCGTGTGAGGACCGAGCCAAGGCGGAGCGACTCCGCGGCCCGAAGAGCCACAAGATCATCGTGGACGAGGCTGGGTTCATCCCGGTCCTGGAATACGTCGTCAACTCTGTCCTGCTATTCCAGCTAGCGGGCACGGGCGGCAAGCTGCTCATGGGCTCCAGCCCACCGGACAGCCCCTCGCACCCATTCGTGGACTTCTACAAGCGCGCAGAGGCTGCTAGCGCCGCCATGACGGCGACCATCTACGACACGCCGATGCTGACGCCGGAGGACATCGCCGAGCTGGCGTTCGCCTGTGGCGGTGAGCAGACGGTCACATGGCAGCGTGAGGGTCTTGCCCGCTTCCTCACAGACCCGACCAGGGCGCTCGTCCCTGAGTTCGCGATGTACGAAGAGCAGATCGTCCAGGAGTACGTCGCTGTCGTCCCAGAGGGCTACTCAGAGCCCGCGGTAGACCGCTACATCGTGGGCGATCTCGGCTTTGTGGACCTTTCGGCGATGCTCTTCGCGGAGTGGGACTTCAACGGCGCGACGCTCTTCGTGGTGGACGAGGACTTCACTGAACGCGTGACCACGGACGAGCTACAGCATCGGACCGACGCCAAGGCGAAAGCGTTATGGGGTGAGGCGCCCATCTATCGCCGGCACCTCGACGCCACGGCCAGAGCCAGGGCGGACATGCAGAAGCTCCAGGTAGACGGCGACCCCACCGCCGAGAACGCTTGGCGCGCCGCGAACAACCACGAGCGTGACGTGCTGATCAATCGGCTACGTCTGGCGACGTCGCGGCTGAGCTACCGTATCCACCCTCGATGCGTGAACCTCATACGCCACCTACGGAACGGCGTGTGGAACGAGCGCAAGACCGACTTCGCCCGACCAGGCGGGGCGGATGGTCACTACGACGGCGTTGCAGCCATGATGTACTTGATTCGTCACCTCGACACGTCGCACAACCCGACGCCTGCTCGCCTGTTCAACCGTTTCGTGCAAATCGGCCCCGTGTCGGCTACGCTACCGTCCGGCTCGGACGCTGCGAGGGCATGGAAGCTCCGAGAGGCGTTCAGCAGGAAGCGTAAGACATGAGCCACCGCAAGCGTGTACGTGCCTACTGGAACAAACGAGCAGCCGCCGAGCGGATGGAGAAGCTCAGGGCGGCGCTCAATGGGTTCTTCAAGGCGAAGTATGCGCCATCGGCGTCGCTCGTGCCTGAGTGGGGCGCCATGCGGTCGCTGCTCTCCTTCGACGGGCAACGGGCCCTGCATCGCGATCTGGTAGCCGACCACTACAACATTCCGAAGGTGCGTTGATGGTGGCCCCCTCACTCACCGGACCCATCGCGAGCGCTCCGGATCTTCCTAACGACCGCTTCTGGCTGACCGTAGACGGCAAGGACTTGCCACAGGTCGGCCTGTCCAAGGCCATCCGCTACCGCGACCGCCTTCGTCGTGACGGCCGCCTCGACCTCTGGAGACGTTCAGAGAGGCTGTATTACGGTCAGGATGCAAACGGCGGCATGGCCAACAGCGCCGCGGTGCAGTTTGGTGGCGAAGCAGGGGAGCTGGTCCTCATACGCGTCAATCACTACCGCTCGATCCTACAGGGCATCATCGCGACCGTCGTCAACCGCCGGCTATCCTACGACCCGCGCGCTACGAACAACGACTCGGAGAGCGCCAAGCAGGTCACGCTAGCGAAGTCGCTCCTGGAGTTCTACGGGCGCGAGCTAGACGACGACAACATGCGTGTGGACGCCGTCCGCATCGGCCTGACCATGGGCGAGGGCTACACGGCCCAGCGATGGAATGAGAACGCCGGCAAGCCCTACGGGGTCGACAAGCAGCCTGACCCGTCTGGTGAGCTGGACGAGGCCGGTCAGCCGAAGATGACCGAGCGCGTGGTGTTCGAAGGTGACGTTGAGGCGCAGACCTTCACGCCCGTGGAAGTCATCCACGACATCGACGCGACGCAACGCGAGATGCAGTGGTGTATCCTTCCGTACCGCGCAAACGTGTGGGACCTGGCAGCGGAGCACCCGGATCTGGCTGAGGAAATCCTCAAGATGCGCGGCTCGCCTCAGCAGCGTTGGCCTCGGTCCGCGTGGTCCTCGACGCCGTTCGAGCGCTCTCAGTCGGCCCAAGAGACCGACATCGTCACCGTGTGGTGGCTCTACGCCCTCCCGACGTCTGCGCTCCCTAGGGGTCGCCATGCTCGGTGGGTGGGTAATGTGCTCCTCCACGACGGCCCGATGGACTTGGACCGCATCCCCATTCGCTCGGTGATGCCAGAGCGGGAGATGAGCGTCTCGCGCGGCCACTCCCCAGCCTTCGACCTCCTGGCTTTGCAGGAGGCATACGACTCGGTCATTGATACGATTCTCACGATGATCGACGCCTACGGACTACAGAGCATCATCGTTCCGAAGGGGTCGGACTTCACACCGGAAGCGCTCGGCAAGGGCACCCAGATGCTGGAGTGGACGCCTGACCCGGAGTTGACGAACGGCGGCAAGCCGGAGGTCCTCAACCTTCTCCAGATGCCCAGCAGCCTCCCGGAGGCGTTGGACATGCTCCAACGGTTGATGGAGACGCTGAGCGGCATCAATAGCGTCGTGCGCGGCGACCCGCTGCCGCAGCTCAAGAGCGGCGCGGCGTTGGCCTTGGTGCAGTCGCTGGCCGTGGCGTTCAACACGAATCTACAGGGCGCGGTGGTGGCGCACGATGAGGGCGTGGCGACGGATCGCCTGATGATTCTCAAGCGGTACGCGCAGAACAAGCGCAATGTGGAGATCGTCGGCAAGGCCAACCGCGGCTCTATGCGAGAGTGGTCGGCGGATGACCTGTCCACCATCCAGCGCGTGACCATCGAGCTAGGCTCGCCTCTCCAGGACCAGACGGCGGGCAAACTGGAGATCGCTACTCAGCTCCTCCAGCAGGACAAGTTCCCCATCACCGAGGGGCAGTACTTCGAGGCCATGACGACTGGCCGTCTGGAGCCCGTGTACCGTGGCCCGAAGGCCGCTCAGGACCTCATCACGCGGGAAAACGAGTTCCTTGCAGACGGGTCCGGCCCGGTTCAAGCCAGACTTACGGACGACCACGGCCTACACGTGCAGGAACACGCGGCAGTGATGGCCGAACAGCACATCCGGACCGACCCGACGGCCACGCAACGCGTCATGGCCCACATCCAGGAGCACGAGCAGATGTGGCTGGCCATGGACCCCGCTCTAGCGGTGATGACCAAGCAGAGCCTTGGACCTCCGCCGCCACCGGTTGCGCCGCCGCCTCCCACACCTGGTGGCCAGCCGAGCGGCAACGGCAAGCCTCCGCTCGCTCCGACGCCACCAACGGCGAGTAAGGCTCGGCCGCTGGGGCACGAGCCGCCGCCCGGAGGCCCGAGTCTTCCGACGAATCCACTGACCGGACAGCCGGCCCCGCAACCCACCTGAGGAGATGACCAAGCATGAGTGAAATCGGAGCCCCCGCAGCATCCCCCGCCCCGGCGCCTTCCGCGCCCGCAAGCGCCCCTGCTGCCCAGCCCGCCGCGGACACCCGCGGAGCACCTCCGCGCGGTCACAAGTGGTCGCCGCAGGGCCCCCAGGCGCCCGCCAAGAGCCCGCAGGCCGTCGCAACGGGCACGGAGCCTCCCCAGCGTCAGAAAGCCCCCCAGGGGGCGCCAGCGAAGCCGCAGCCGGCTACCCGTGAGCCCGTCTTGGTCAAGCATCGGCTCGCGGACGGGTCCGAGATCGACCTGGATGTGTCGGAGCACCTCGAAAAGCAGATCGCGAGCTACAAACGCAAGGTCAAGGTCAACGGCCAGGAGCGGGAGTACTCCTTGGCGGAGGCCTTCGAGCGTCTTCCGCTCGCCGAGGGCGCTCACGAGCGCTTCCGAGCAGCCGCGGAGACCGAGAAGCAGGCGAAGGCCCGTGAAGAGCAGCTTCGCACGCGCCTGGAGCCTCTCCGTGACCCGAAACAGGCCCTCAGGGTCCTCACGCAGCTTCATGGGCCCGAGCAGGCTCAACGGATGATGGAGGAGTTCCTAGCTGCTCAGTACCAGCGGGAGAACATGCCTCCCGAGCAGCGTCGAGCACTGGAGGAACGTGAGCAGGCGGAGCGCGGCATCGAGACCGAGCGCGAGAAGCTCCAGCGCGAGCGTCAGGAGTTCGAAGCGCAGAAGGCGGAAGCGCTCAAGGTGCAGCGTGAGCAGGCGACGAAGGTCGAACTGACCCGCATTCAACGTGACTTCCCCATCCTGCTCAAGACGGCTGGCTTTTGGCCCTCCGAGTCGGCGGATGGGTCGAACCGTGGTGAGGTGGAGCAACTCCGGGCGGAAGCCATGAGCATGCTCGCGGGCGAAGCGCTGGAGGCCAAGCGCCTCAAGATTCCGTTGACCGAAGCCCAGCTCGCAGAGCGCGTCGCCAAGCGTATGCAGGCCTACGTACGGACCGCAGCGCAGACGATGGACCCTGAGACGCTCCGAGGCCTGCTTGGCAAGCAGGCAGACCGCATCCGGGAGGCTGATGTGGCGCGGGTGATGAACCAGCCGGGCCGTGGCCGTCCGGTGATGGCGAAGCCCGGGAAGATCCCCGAGAGCATCAAGACGCCGGAACAACTCAAGAAGCACCTCCGCCAACAGGACCTCGCAGCGGAAGCGCGGCGGCGATGACCACGAGTATCGAGTTTGTGGAAGGCGGACTAGTTTATGTCCGCGAGCCCAACGAACCACCGCTCTACGTCCTCAGCCATCGCGACTACAGCGACATCGTCGAGAGCGAGAGCGTCCACAAGCTGGGGCGCTTCTCGCCGACATGGCAACGCTACGAACGAGCTGCCCTCACCGCGCAGACCACCCCGCTCGCGAACACTCATAGCCGCGTCGAGTTGGGCCTTTTGAAGCTCTGGCACAACCGGACACTTGCGCTGATTCGTCACGTGGTGTAGTGTCCCGTTCGAACATAGGTCACAGAGCCCCGCTCTGAGCAGTCCAAGCCTACGGGCCGCCTAGCTCACCAGCCGCAAGCGACGAGACCGATAGCAACCGCCCTCACGGGCATCGCATCGGAGAATCGCACATGGCAGGCGTTGGACTGACTGATCTCAATGGCTGGTACAAGACTCGTTACGGCGAGGCTCAGAAGCTCGTGCCGGAATGGGCTGTCCTACAGGGCATGTTTCCCTTCCAGGAGCGCAAGCAGCTCGGAAAGGACTTCCGAGAGCCCATCTTCCTCCGTCGTGAGCAGGGCCTCACGCTCGTCAACGGTTCCAACCTCGGGACCATCCAGACGCTGAACGCGGCCATCCCGCTGCACTCGGAAGAGGCGATCCTCGTCTCCAACGAGATCCACATGCGCTCGCAGATCGCCTACGGCGCCATCGCGGCGGCGTGGAACAGCGGTCCGGCGGCCTTCGGGTCGGCGATGGACGAGGTCATTCTCGGTCTGGACGAGTCGCACCGGACGAACGTCGAGATCCTCATGCTCTACGGTGGAAACAGCTCCATCGGACAGGCAGCAAGCTTCTCTGGCTCGGGCACGACCCGCACGGTCACGATCTCTAGCGCCTCGTGGGCGCCGGGCATCTGGTCGCAGATCGAAAAGGCGCTTGTTGACGTCTACGACGCGGTGGGCGGTACGAAGCTCAACACGAACGCTACGGTTGAGTTCACGAACATCGTCAATCCCGACCTCAAGACCATCTTGATCACGGGCAACTCGTCGGACATGACGGCGATCGCCGCGAGTCCCACGCCGGTGTTCGTCCTCATCGGTGCTGGTGGCGCCACGGCCGGCTCGATGCAGGGCGTGGACGCGATCGTCACCAATACGACGTCGCTCTTCAACATCTCCGCAGCGACGTACTCCCTGTGGAAGTCGCAGAGCTACGCCCTTCCGACGGCTGCTCCGCTCACCATGAGCGGCATCCACGCTGCAACGACTCGCGTCGTCAACCGTGGTGGCTACGGAAACATCACGTACCTGCTCAACCCCTACTCGTGGCAGGACATCTGCGACGACCAGAGCGCCCTTCGTCGCTACACGGACTCGACCAAGTCCGAGATGCAGAACGGCACGATGGAGCTGGTCTTTTACGGGACCAACGGCGGCAAGATGACGCTTCGTCCTCACCCGATGGTGAAGGCGGGCGAAGCCTTCGGCCTCATGGAGGACGAGTGGGTTCGCGCTGGCGTGTCGGACCTCACCAGCAAGCTCCCGGGCGTCGGCAACGATGACTTCTTCCTGGAGATCCCGGACAAGACGGGTTGCGAGATCCGCAACTTCTCGTCGCAGTTCGTGTACTGCCGCAAGCCTGCAAAGCAGGTCAAGATCACCAACATCGTCCCGCGTAGCGCGCCGTAAGGCGTAGGAGTCGGCATGGTAGCCAAGCTAATGCTAGAGATTGCCGCGCCGACTCGCACCGGCGTGGAGATGGCCTCACCGTTCAACGCGGCGGCGTCGTCGCACATCGGCATCGCGCAGCTCTCGGCGATGTTCGCTGAGATCGACGCGGGCCTGATGCCGGCGGTGGTGCGCTTCTCCATCGATGACTCGGTGGGCGTCGCTGCAAGCCAAACGGTGGCTTTCAGTTTCTCCAATCTCATCGCTGGAGATGCGTTCATCATCGTCGGGCCTACGGGCCAGTCGTACACCTACACAGGCCAGACTGGTGCGGTGACGCTTGGGGACCCGACGTTCCAGATCGTGACCTCGGACACGGCTACGGGCGCGTCTGTGGCCGCTCAGGTCAACGCCGACCCCCGCCTGTCGGGCATCATGACGGCGAACAACTCGACCGGAACCGTGACGTTCACGATGCTCGCCAAGGGCAGCGTGGGCAACACGTGGAAGGTGTTCAAGCGGGTCACGACCGCTGGAGCCATGACGGTGGGCGGCCTCGCCTTCGCGGGCGGCAAGGACGGTGGGCAGCTCCAGTCGCTGACGCTGACGCTCTCGGGCGTCATCGCCAACAACGAAACGCTGACCATCGGCTCTATCGTGCTGACGGGCAAGTCTGCGGCACCCTCGGGCGAGTCGCAGTTCTTGTGCAACGTCTCCGCAGCGGCAGATGGCGCGGCGCTGGTCGCGTGCATCAACGCGCACTCCAAGCTCAAGGGTCTCGTGGCCGCGAGTGGTGGCGCCACGGTGACGATGACCTACCAGGAGGGCGGTCGGGTGGGCGCTCTGGTGACGATCTCCAAGGTCATCACCAACGGGACGCTTAGCGCGGCATCCTTCGCTCCGAGCACCACGGACACGTGGGCGGCCTCGGTCATCCAGTACGCGATTGGAGCGACGGCGACATGATGCGACCCATGGACGACGATCCAGAGATGGCAGCGCTGGCCCAGATGGGAGACCAGATGGGTCGGGGTCGCTTCATGGATGCCCTGCCGCCTGAGGAGCAGGACGCCATCCGCATCATCATCAGCCCTGACGGCTCGGTCCAGGTCGAGGGCGGTGAGAGCGTCACGCCCGGCGAGGAAGAGGGCCAGGAGATGGCCACTGGAGCCGGAGGGCCGAACGCCATCCGCTCTGCTGCGGGGATGGACGTCGAAGGCGACGAGCCCGATTCCCTAAACATCGACATGGACGAAACGGAGCTGCCGCCCCTGCGCAGCCGGTAACACGATAGGCCATGGCGTACACGACCACAGACCTCGTCACCGCGGTCCGACGCCTGGCCTACCTTCCAGACGCCTCGGACATCACCGATGTAGAGATCCTCGCTCGAGCGGACGAGGAAATGGCGACCATCATCGCCGACGCTGTGAAAGCGGGTCGCGAAGGCTTCTGGCTGACGTCGGAGGACACGCCGCTAGTCCCCAGCCAGACGGCCTACGCGATTCCCCGTCGTGCTCTCGGGCGCGGCGTGGTCGGCGTGGGCATGGTCAACTCGGATGGGACGTTCTTCACCATCCCGCAGATCGACCCGGTCACGGGGTGGAACGGCCGCACCGTCACCATCAACAGCTACTGCTACAGCTTCCAGGCTGACAAGATCGTCTTCCCAACGGCCCCGCCGTCCGGCTACAGCCTTCGAGTCCTGTACCTTCGTCGGCCGTCGCAGCTCGTCCCCATCTCGGACGCTGGGCAGATTGGCCGCGCCGTGGACGCTGTGACGATCCAGACGTTCACCAAGCCGGCGTTCACTCAGATCGACATCCTAGACCCGACGCGCTTCGTCGGGCTCTACGCTGACATCGTGCGGGGCGATGCCCCGTTCGACCTGTCTTACGTGGACCTGATCGTGACGGGCGTGACTGGGTCCTCCAGCCCGTTCGTGGTGGCGCTCTCGGCCACGACGCCCGTCGACCCTACAGCGATCGCCGATTACACGGTCATCCAGAACGACCGCGTAGACTACCTCTGTGCGCGCGACCAGACGGTCTACCCGGCGGTTCCCGTCGAGCTACAGCCGGTTCTAGAGGCCGCCACTGCCGTCCGCATCGCGGAGAGCATTCGTGACAGCGAGGCCGCTGCGATGGCCCAGCAGACGCTAGCAGCCCGCCGACGCGCCGCCGTGGACATCCTGGAGCCTCGCAACGAGGAGGGCTCACGGCCCATCGTCAGGTCACGGAGCCCACTTCGCCAGACCTTCGGCATCGGTAGGCGTTGGCGGTGAGTGTCGTATCGAAGTTGGACGTCAAGGGGCTGGCCCGGGACCCCTCTGCGTTCGTGGCCGACTCGGCGGGGCTTCTTCGCCGTGCGGAGAACGTCGTTCTTCGTTCGGAGGGCGTGGCAGAGAGCCGGCCGAACTTCGACCTCCTCCGCGAGGACACGGCGAGCGACACGTACCCCCGCAGCCTCTACGAGTTCAAGGGTAGCGTCTATTCGGTGGAGTCGGACGGCGACTTCTTGACGTGGAAGCTCAAGAACGAGCTTGGCGCCATGACGCCGCCAGAGACCAACGCCTTCCACCCGCCGAACTACGACCCGGACGAGACCTCGTTCGCACAGGCACGTGGCAACCTGTACCTTTCCGGGCTCCTTGGCACCATCGCCGTCGAATCGCGCGAAGCCAACCCGCGGTTCAGCGGCTCCGAGATGGTGTTCGTTACCGACTACGCGCAGCCATCGACTAGTGCAAAGGCGTGGGGCTCCAACTACTCCGGCCCCAGGTTCAACACTGGTGTTTCGAGCTACGTCTACAGGTTCGTCTACGTCAAGAAGGACTCGAATGGCTACATCCGTCGCAGCCCGCCCACGGCGCCGTTTTGCTTTAGCAAAGTGACGGATTCGCCAGTGTTCGGGTCTGGTACGCGAATGTACCTCCCGTCCTATGCCCAAGCTGGTGATCAGGTGGAGTACTACCGCTCCATCTCGGTAGTCGGGCAGTCCCCGCGGACGGATTGCTATCTGAGCGTCACCTACACCGTGCTTAGCGCGGATGTGGTCGCTGGCTACTTCAAGCCACCTTCCGACACGACGCCCGACAACGAGTTGGGCGCCGAGTTGTACACCAACACCACGCAGACCGGCGAGGCATCCGAGAAGTACCCGCCGCCGGTCGCGCGGCATCTCGCATGGTGGTCCCGATGCATGTGGTACGGGGGCACGATCGAGAAGTCTCGCATCTCCCTCGACCTGCGTAACCTGTTCCGAGCCGGTGTGGTTGACCACATCGTCGACAACGGCGACGGCGGTCTCGACATGACGACGGTCAGCGGTACGAACGCAGTCACCGTCGCGGACACCACGCAGTGGAAGGTGGGCCAGTACCTCACGCTTGAGCCCAAGTTCGGCCCAGCCGTGGCCGACGCTACGTTCCCAGCGCTCACGTACATCACGAACATCTCCGGCGCGACCACCATGGACATCAGCGCCAACGCGTTGGCGTCTGGGACGGTGCACGTGTGGACGATGAATCCGTTTGCTCCCACGGGCCTCATCGGCGAGTTCGCCGGAGCCGGGACGTACACGAGCGGCTCTCCCACTGTGACCGGCCTGGCTGACACCCGGGGATACCGAGCCGGCATGTACTGGACCGATTCGAGCAGCGGCCCGACGGTGGCGGGCGCCAAGGTCCCCGCGGGCACTAAGATCCTCAACGTCGCGTCGCCGACTTCGATCACGATGACGAAGAACGCGCTCGCGTCCGGCTCTTCTTCGGCGAACGTGGGGGACATCCTCACCATCACCAGGGATAGCGACGCGCGCGACTTCTACGCCTGGGGTCTGATGTCGGGCCTCGGTTCGCCCGATGATGACACGACGATTGGCCTGTCTATCGTGCGCCCTTGGGCCACCCCGCGGCGGTGTTTCGGCGTGGCCTCTCCGAAGTGCCGATCGCTCGCGTTCCAGGTGACGATCTCCAACCTCGTCGAGGCCATCAACTACGAGACGCAAGCCGCCGGAACCCCATTCGTGCACGCTATCGCCACCGGCATCGTGGTCGGCGGTGTGGCGAGAAGGACCAATCCGACCGACGACTATGGCAACCCGGAGCCCATCACCTCCGCGGCAACCGGTCTCACGCTGGAGAGCACTGGTGGCGCCCTCACGTCGATTCAGGTCGACTGCACCGCACCAGCCTCGTTCACGCCTACACCCACAGCGCTGCTCTCGGACTTCCCCGTGCGCCCGAACCGCGTTTGGTTCTCCGACCTGGACGAGCCGGAGTCGGTGCCGGTCGTCAACTTCATTGACGTGGGTCTCTTGGATGAGCCGATCCAGTCGCTCGTCACCCTGCGAAACTGTCTCTTGGTCTTCAAGACCGATGGTCTGTGGCGCATCACCGGGTCCGGTCCTTCGTCGTGGACGGTGGAGCAGGTAGACACCACCCTCAGGCTGGTCAACCCGCAGTCGGTGGCGGTGATGAACGGCATTGCATACGCGTGGTGCGATCGTGGCTTCTTCCAGGTCGACGAGTCGTCCGCCACCAGCCTCAGCGCAAACGCCATCGACGTGGAGCTGCGGACGGCGGCGGCCTTCGTGCTCAACCAGGCCCGTTCGCATGGCGTGTTCGTCGCGACCCACCGTCAACGTAACTTCGTCATCCTCGGGGTGCCGTCTGGCGACCTCGCCGACTGCTGCGCGAAGGTCTATTGCTTCTCGGTAACCACGGGGCAGTGGTCGGAGTGGCCCGTAGCGTGGAACACGGCCTGCTCGGCGTTCTACGGGGACAAGATCTACGTGGCCCGGAACGAGCAAACCATTGGCGCCGTGGTCGCGGTCGCCTCCGAGATTCGGGAGAGCATCGACCCGCGCGGGTATGACCGAGAATACGGCCCGCTGACGGCGAGCTACGCCAGCGGAGCGCTCACGGCCACGATCACCACCGTCCACGCTGGCTCGTGGATTCCGGCGATTGGCGACTTCCTCGGCGTCCTCGTGGGCGACACCACGGCATGGCGTCGCATCCTCGATGTGACGCTTGTCAGCACGACATACACGTTGACGCTTGAGGCCGGTGTCACCGGTGCCTCCACGAGCATCTCCGCGCGCGAGGGAGCGGTGCTCAAGCTGGAGTGGCATCCAGAGACTCCAAGCGGGGCACCGGTTGGCTCTGTGTGTCGTGAGCTACAGCCGCAGGTCGATCTACGAGACGGAGCGCAGACGACGGACGTGACCATCCCTCGGCATGTGGGCGGTGGGTCGTCTGAGTTGTCCCCGACGCTCTACACGAACGTCTCAAACAAGGACCGTCTGCTGTCGATCCAACCGCTGCGGTTCGGAACGAGCCGGCAGATCGCACGGGCCGCCAATCTCGCTCCGTACCTGGAGACCTCCGACATCTTCCCGATTCGCGTCCTAGGCATGTCTCAGGTGTTCGAAGGCACCAGCGAGAAGACGACGCGATGAGGCTCATTGAAGCCAAGAAGGTCTTGACGCAGACCCAACAGGAGTACTTCGACTCCCTGGAAGCCATCATCAACGGCGGGTTTTCGTTCACTGATCAGATCGCCAAGCCGTTGACGTTCACATGGAACAGTGACACGACCCCCAGCGTACTGACGCAGGGCCGGACCCGACCGCTCACCGTGCTCATTCTAGCGGCGGTAGACCCGACCGACACCGCCACCACCATGAGCGGCCTTCCGTGCTCGTGGACGTGGGACGCTGGCAAGGTCCGCATTGTCAGCGTCGTGGGCCTCACCGATAGCACGGACTATCAGTTGACCATCCTTCCGGTGATGTCGTGAGACTCCCGCGCCGTCTCCGGGATGTGCACGTGGCGGCCACCCCGCCCGACGGGAAGCCAATCCCACTGCCGTACGGGCCCCAAGGCCCGCAGGGGCCAGCCGGAGCCACCGGCGCGACAGGACCAACCGGACCGGCCGGCCCCACTGGCGCAACGGGTGCGACCGGCGCCAGTGGCGCACAGGGCCTGCAAGGCGCTACGGGGCCCCAGGGAGCCACAGGCGCCACCGGACCGGCCGGGCCGTCCCCGACGCTCGCCAGGTCCAACGCGAGCCCCACAACCGCCGCCCCGCTCGCCTCCGCGTCGCTCGCGGTCATGCCGGAGATGACGCTCACCATCACCACCCACGGCTTTGACGTTGTGGCCAACTTCTCTGCCACTCTGTCAATAGTCCCGCCTCTTCTGCTCGCCAACACGGCGGTGACGGTCCAACTGTACGTTGATGGGGTAGCGCAGCCCAAGACGCTCCGTACCGCTAGCGTAACAGCAGCGGTTTCTACCGTGTCACTTGACGGCGATGTGGTAGCATTCTCGTCTCGTGTGACCGGATTGTCTGCAGGGTCCCACACGTTTGACGTTCGGTGGGTCAGGACTGGTACGGGTGCGGCGGCGTGCGTTGGCCTACAGCGCTCCTTTGACGTGATTGAGGTGCTCTGATGCCTACCTACGGCTCCAACGGTAACTACTCGGCGTCGGACCAAGACTACGCCGTCTCGGATACCGACCAGACACTCTCTCAGATTCCGATCGTCAGTTGGCTCACCGGCGCCAAGGGCCGCGTGGACGCCGAACATGCTGCGGCGTCCGCGAATGCGAACCGCGGCTACTGGAACAACCTCGCGCCGCCCACCGCCGACGACCTCATGGGTGGTCAGGAGGGTCAGGATGCCCAAAGCGCCGCCCTCCAGCAGTTGCAGGCGTGGGGCTCTGGTGGTCTCACCGGGACCGATCGCGCCGGTCTCGAATCCATCCGCGGCCGAGATGCACAGGCCAGCGGAGCACAGCAGCGAGCATTGATGCAGCAAGCACAGGCCCGCGGTGTTGGCGGTGGCGGCCTCGACTATGCGACGCGCCAGCAGGCCTCACAAGCTGGTCAGCAGCAAGCGTCGGACGCGGAAGCACAGATGCTCCAGGGGGCCCAGCAGCGAGCGCTACAGGCGACGCAGGCACAGGGTCAGCTCGGTGGTCAGGTGCGTCAACAGAACGCGCAAGCTGTCCAGGGCGCCTACGAGGGCCAGACGCAGCGCGCAGCGGGCGCAACTGGTCAGTACGGGACCGACGTGGGTAACCGCTTCAACCAATCGCAGTCGGACCAGAACCGCCAAGCGGGTCTCATCTCCGGCCTACTCTCGGACTTGGACATCTAATGACCCCCGAAGAGCAAGCAGCGGAAGACGAGCGAGCGCGCGAGGCGGCCCTTCGGTCGCTGGCGACGATCGAGCCGGCAGCCGCGGAGGCGCGTGGTGCCAGGTTCGTCGAGAGCCCAGGCTTCCGCATCGAGGCTGGCGGCGGCATGTCCGAACTGGACGCGCCCGAGTCCGCCGATGCTGCCGCTGCCGCTGAGGTCGTGCCCGACACCGATGCATTGTCGGAGGCTGGCGCCTATCGCGAACCGAACGACGACCCACCCCCGGCGACGAGCGAGGCCGCCGACTACGGCGCAGCGGGCATGCGGCAGATGCAGCATGCGATCGACGGTGGCGGGGCGGATGACCTCGGCGCACCACGCGAAATCCAGCCGCTTCGACGTGACGACGCGGAGCCGCTTGGCTCCGTCGCGCGCAGTGGTCCGAATGAGGGTCGCATGTTCGCGCCGAGCGGCGCGATTGAGACGCCAGAGCAACGCTTCGCCCGTCTTGGGGTTGGCGGCGACTTCTCGCAAGCTCCGCCTTCTGACGCGTCGGGTATTGTCCGAGCACGTCTAGCGCCGTCTCCGGCCCCCGCGGCCCCTCCGCCTCCTCCCGCTGCGCAGCCTCAAGCGGCTGTCACCAAGCCCGCAGGTGGCGGCGTGACTGGCAACGAGCCTTCTCCGGCTCTTGATGCTGGCCTCCCCACGGAAGCAGACATCTCTGGTCGTAGAGCGACTGAGCCGATTGGACGTCTCGTCCACGGGCTGGCTTCCGGGCTCGCGATGGTGGCCGGTCATGGGCCTTTGTCGTCCTACGAGTCTCGCGCCGACCAGATGGAGCAGGAGCGCCGCCAGGGCATCCGCGAAGCTCTCCAGCGCAAGGGCGTCATGCGCGGCCAGGAGCAGCAGCAGGCCGCTACGTCTGCGCGCCAGGCTGTCCAGGACCAACTCGCTGAGCGTCGCGTGGCAGCGTTGGAGGAGTCCACGCCCGCCCGCGTCGAGCAGATGCGTGCTCAGACCGAAGCGACCAGAGCGTCAGCGGAACACACCCGCATGACCACGGAAGAGCTGCGTGGCGAAGTCCAGTTCAACGCGGCGACCCGAGAGCAGCGAGAAGACCCGGCCAGCCCCACGAGCGACGGCATGCGTCGGGCCGTGGAAGCTCGCCTAGCCCTCATGGGTCCCGCTGGGGACGACGAGCGTGAGGTGCTGGGCGACCTCGGTCAGTACAACGCCAACCAGCTACACGACATCCTCCCGTCGCTGATGCAGGGCGTGGGGCTCCGTGTCCGTGGTGCTGGTACGCCTCAGGCCCAGCGCACTTCTGGCAGCTCTCTGGCCGAGCAGTACGTAGAGCACAACGTGCCTGGCGCTGTGGATGTGGCGCACGCTCAAGCTCTCATCGACTCGCTTGGCGGCGACGACTCGCCCCGGGCACAAGCCATCCTCGTCTCTAGAGCGAACGAAGAGAGCGCCGCGACTCCGAGCGGGGCGGCGCAGGCGAACGTGGCTGCGGCTGAGACGAGCTTGGCATCGCTCCAGTCGGCGCTTTCGCGCTATGGCGACGACATCCCCGGCATTGGCCTTGTAGAGGGCTCTGTGCCGTCGCTGCTCCTTGGCCAGGAAGGTCGCGAAGTTCGGGCGATGGTTCGCGATCTGTCCGATAACTACCTCCGAATGGTGTCAGGCGCGGCTGTTCCAGAGCATGAGATCGACAACCTCGCCGCTCGCCTTGGCACCTACGACGAGCGCCAGTTCCGCACGGCAATCGGTCGGATGCAGAGCGAGTTGAGAGCCCGTCGCACCGGCACGTCTCGCCCACGGGCTGCGGCGGCACGCACCTCCGACGAGGCGCGAGAGTCTGACAGCGGCGCGCCCATCACGCTTACGCGTGGCGGTGTTAGCCGTAGCTTTCGGCCAGAGGACGAAGCGCGCGCACGTCGCGTAGGGTGGCAGTGATGCCGTGGACTGACGAAGACGAGCTTGAGTTCAGCGACCACGGGCCACTGCCTGCGGGCGCTCAAGTGCTCCCGGAGCAACGCATCGTCGGCCGCAATCCCGACGCCGACCTGGAGGAGAACGATTGGCTCGGAGACCTGCTCACCTCGGCAACGCCGCTGGTAGCGCCTCCGCTCGCCGACATGGACCGTTCTGCCGATGCCGCATCTCGCGTGGGGCGCCGCGCTAGCCGCTTCTTGTCGTCTGCCGCCGAGGACCCCGGAGCCGCTCTTGCCGGAGCCGCACAGGGGGCATCCTTGGGGTGGGCAGATGAGCTGATGGGGCTGGCCCAAGCCAATCCCGCGGCGGAGCTTGGCCGGTCTCTCTCGACGGGCGACTCGTTCGACCCCATCTCTCGCTACCGCGAAGGCCGGGACACGGCGCGTAGCTACACGGCGGACGCTGCGGATCGTTCCCCGTACGCTTACGGCGGCGGTGAGGCCATCGGCTCTGTTGCTCCACTGCTCATCCCTGGTGGCGCTGCGGAAGAGGGCGCTGGCATCCTCGCGTCTACGGCTCGTGGCGCCATGGAGGGCGGTCTGTACGGCGGCGCGGCTGCCTTGGGTGAGTCTGAGGCCACGGACGTTCCAGAGCTTCTGGGAGACGCTGGGGAGGGCGTAGCGGCGGGCGGCCTCGTCGGCGGAAGCCTTGGTGCGGTCGGCGGCATCGCCTCTCGCGCTCGTCGGGCGGCGCCACGTCTCCAGCGTGAGGCTGACCGCGCTCGCATCTCGTCCGTTCTTGGCGAGCGTCGGGCGCCCATCTCCGATACCGAGATGCAGCGGCTTATCAGCACCCTTGGACGGGGCGAGCGTGACCCTGTTGCTGGGGCTGCGCGTCGCATCCGTGAAGGTGGCTTCGTCGGCCCCTTCTCCACGGTGGAAGACGTTGCGGAGCGTGCCCAGGCAGCGGCCGACCGAGAGGGCGCGCGACTTGGCGAGATTCGAGCGACCGCAGACGCCTCCCCGCAGGGTGGGCGCATCCGCGTTGATGCCGTTCCCGATGCCCTCCAGCGCTACGCGCAAGCTCTCTCCCGCGGTGAGTCCACGGAACCGTTCGCGGGCGCTGTCACTGACACAGCAGAGCGATGGCGCCGCATTGGGATGGCTCAGGCCCCAGAGCTTGCGGCGCTGAGGGATGCCGAGGCAGAGCTAGCCCGCATCCATCGCGAGCCACCCCCGCAGATTCCACGCGTTGAAGAGATGGATTCGCGTCCTGACGACTTCGTCAACGACATCACGGGTCGGTTCGGCGCCGAGGAAATGGCGGCGATCCGCGCTCGTGCTGCCACACCACCGCTTGGTGAGACTGCCGCGTCCCCGCGCCGGGTACGACCCCGCCGACCTGCGGAAGAGAATCCTTCGACCCCAGAGCGCGCGCCAGACCCGCCGCAGACGCCCCCGCCCACCTTCCGCTCGCCGGAGACGCCCGAGGACATCGTGGCAGCTCGCCTGGCTGACGCTCGGCGCATGAGCAGTGCTACGCAACACGTTCTAGAGCTACGGGCGCAGCCGCCCACCCGTGCCCGCGCCGACTTGGAGCGCGCTCTCTCGCAGCTCGACACCACGGTACCGTGGACCAACCCTCAGGGGTCCCCCGTTCGGCTTCCTGTCGACGTGGCTCGTGGGCAACGCCGTACGATCCGTGATGCGCTGGACCGCGAGATTGCGCCGATGCTGCCTCCAGAGGTGGCTGCGGACTTCGCCCCAGCCCGACGACGATGGCAGGCCGCGGACACCGTCTCAGGCATGGCGGAGCGCCGGGCGTCTCGCGCTCAGATGCGGTCGCCTCTCGCATCGGCCCTCCCGGCCGCTCAGGCGGTCCTGCAAGGCGGCTCCGGCGCGGTGGCGGCATTGGCCGGCGGCGGCATCTACAGAGCTGCTAGGGCCCGCGAGGCGGCGGCGCTGGCCACCGGCCTTGAGATGGTCTCTGGACTGCTACAGCGTACGCCAGAGCGACTAGGCCCGTTCGCTGACGTCCTCCGCAACGCTGCTACCCGCGGCGCGCTGCCAGTCGTTCACCAACTGCTGATGCGCCGTGACCCAGCCTACGCGGCCATGGTAGAGCAGGCCATTCCGAGTGAGGATGTGCCGATGGCGTCGGAAGACGATTTCGCGCCCGCCGATGATGTTCCGATGGCCACCGAGGATGACTTTCTGCCCCTTGAGGAGACCCCATGAGTAACGAGAAGATCAACCACTTCCCCAAGGACCCGGGCAAGGCCCTCATGTCCACGGCCGGTAACCGCGTCCGGCTCGTCACGGACGGCACGGCATCGGCTCCGTTCAACGTGGCCAACCTGCCCTTCAACGGCGCGTCTGGTACGACGCAGCTACCCGCCGCCTTCGCGTGGCTGCGCTCTATCGTCGTCAACGTGACGGACATCCGCCATCTGTCGGTTGAAGTGCTCTACAACGGCAACGCGTCAGGGTCTGTGGGACAGGTCCAGGTGCTTCCGTTCTACTGCAAGCAATACACGGCGCCTCTGACCACGGATGACGTGTGGGACAACTTCACGGACAGCGATGGGTCGCTCACGCTCGCGGCTCTGGCGGCGGGCACGCTTCCGACCTCGTCCAACATCACGACGACGACGACGTATGCCGTCAAGAAGCTCAACCCGGTCGTGTTCCTAGGCCCCGCGGCCACGGGCGCATCGAACAAGGCGCGTATCGCCTTCGAGCTGAACGTGGAATCGGCCACTTATGTGATGTTCTACGTCCGAGAGATCGGCGAGACCACGAACAGTGGCGTAGTGGACCTCTGGTACTGCGGCAGCAACTGACATGGCGCTGCTCATTCCGCCTCTTATCCGGCCTCTAACGGGACCCACCACGGCCCCGCTGGATAGCGGCTTGCCTTGGGAGAGTGGTAGCGGGTCGGGCGGCGGCTCGTCTCTCATCCCAGCATTGCCCACAGCGAACCTCGTTGGCGACTACAACAGCACGTCGCCGAGCTTCTACACGCTCACGTCTTCTCGCGTGTCTGCGATGCTCGATCAGAGCCCGGTCGGCACCAACGCTCTCTCACAGGCGGTGGCGGCGAACCGTCCTACGATCGCTGCGGCCGGCGGTCCTACAGGACAGGACGCGTTCGACTTCTCGTTGAACGCTGGCCTTGGCGTCTCGTGCGCCAATGTGTCACTTGGGCTCAGCGCCACGTGTTCCATCTACTGCGTCACGCAGACGCCTGGGACGAGCCGTTACATCTACGACGGCGGCGCGGCGGCGGATTCGCGCTTGGCGTTCAATAACGTGTCCGGCACTCAGCTCGTCATCTTCGCCGGTTCCCAAGCATGCACGGTCGCTTGCACGCCGGGGACGTGGATCGTTGACGCGGCTGTGTTCAACGGGGCGAGTTCCGGGCAGAGCGTCAACGGTGCCGCTCTCGTGACTGGTAACCCGGGCGCTGGCTCTGACGCCGGCATCACGTTCGGGGGCCGCCAGGCCAACGATGGCGCCGCTGGTCTGAACGCTAAGGCGATTCGCATGCTGGTCTACAGCGTCGCGCACTCGCCCGCGCAGGTCGCTGCTGTGTACGCGTATCTCCACGCGTGGAGCGGCGTGTGACGCAGGGCATCCCCACGCCGGACAAGGCGAGCGCGGACGCGATCCGGGCGCAGGTTGACGCGTCGTGCGGCTTCCCGCGTTGCGATCGCTTGTCCGGCACGCTCGTCTCAGTCGTCGCGGTGACGTGCCCATGTACGAAGCCGAACGTCCCAGACCCACGGTGTCAGTTCCGCACCGACGCAGACGCTTTACCGCTCCAGACGGTGGGCGGATGGGCCTACCCCGTGGTTGGCGACGCCAAGACCATGTCTGGCCTCACGCCACAGCAACGATCATCGATCGTTACCCTCGTCGAATCGGCCGCTACGCCAGTCGGCCAGTCCGCCGCTGCTGTGAAAGGCGCTGAGTGATGTTCTCTGGTGTACCCATGGAAGCCGTCCTCTCCATCCTCTCCATCCTCGCCTCTGTGGCGTTTGCGCACCGCTCGCGGTCTGAGAGCGAAGCCAAGGCGCAGAAGACGCACGGGGAGGCTGTGGCGGCCCTCATCGTTCGCGCGGAGAACGCTGAGAAAGCTCGCGACGAGTACCACGGGAAGTGGTTAGCTTCTGAGGACCGCGCCCGCGCTCTACGGAGCGAGCTTTCCGAACACGAGAACGGCCGGTCAGCGGCCAGGATGCCGACCCCCCGAACCCCGTACAGGTGATCTCCATGTCCCAAGCCCTGAAAGACTTTCACGCCCAGATCCTCGCCCTTGTGGCCCTCATCGTCCTCGTAGTGGGCTTCGTCGTATGCCCCCAGGAGCGACTTGACCACATCGGCCATGCTCTGGTCACCTTCGGGACGTTCCCGGCAGGACAGGCCATCTACGCGGCGTTGGCGGCCCTCGCGCTGGCCGGCATCCGCTGGGCCCTCTCCTACATCCCGGCTCGGTTCCGCTCAGAGACCACGGTCACGGTGCAGCAAGTGGGGCCTGTGAAGGTGGAACCGACGAACAAGGAGAGCGGCCATGCCCTACCGGCATCGCTCTTCCTGGTGATCGCAGTAGGGGCTACGGTCGCCCTCATCGCGACCCACCTTCAGGGCTGTGGTGGGCCTCCGGTCACGGCAGCGCAGCGGACGGCGTACAGCGTAGAGGCTGCTCACTGTTTGGAAGCCGAGCAGGCGATCGCAGACCGCCCGGCTACGACCGAAGCGCAAGACATGGCGGACCTGGCGGCGGAAGAGGCGCGGTGCGATGCTGCGCGGCAGGCGATCGAACACCCTGTTGATGGAGGTCTGTGACATGAGCGACGAGAACGTTGGTAGCCCCTCGGCTGTTGTGTGTCGGAGCGCGCAGCGCGTTCGACTAGATGATGGTGTCGCGTCATTCGGCGATGCGCTCGACGCGCTCAAGGCTGGGGAGCGAGTCGCCCGGAAAGGGTGGAACGGAAAGGACATGTGGCTATGCTATATGCCGCCCGTGACGATTGCCGAGGGCTTGGTGAACGGCCGCACCAAGAAGTTTTGGCCGGTGGGCGACCTGCCGGTGGGCGGCTACGTCGTTATGCGCACGGCACAGGGCATCTGGCAGCCAGGCTGGCTGGCTTCACAAGCCGACATGCTCGCGGCGGACTGGTCCATCCTCTGATGGAAGTCCTCGGCACCATCGTCTCGCTACTCGTCACGGAAGGCCCGCCTGTCGTGGCCTTCGTCGCCAAGGTCGTTCCCGACCTCATCGCGTTCGCCAAGGGCCAGCTCGGCCGGGACGCGCTCTTCGTCACGCTAGACGCGGCGATCGATGCGCATCGAGAGCTGGTGAAGGCTGAAATCCACGCGAAGTACCAGCCGGCGACGTGACTTCCGCCATCCTCCCCGCATCTCTCTCCGAGAGCGTACGCATCGCCACGCACCATCTGCGAGCGGCCCAGCGGCTCCGAGGCAGGTACAACGCCGAGAAGGCCGTGGAAGGCCATGTAGACGCCGCATGCGCTATTCTGGAGAAGGCTCTCCGCGCGGAGGATGACACCGCCGATGTCTACCTAGACGAACGCCCCGACCGGTGAGGGCCGAGGCGTCCTGGGTGCCTATCTCCCAGGCTTGGCAGGGTAGTTATGGGCTGTCTCTCCAGCGTCACGCCTAGTCGGGAGACGGCGTTCTCTCCATCCGTTTGTAGAGGTTTCGGAGTCCTCTCCGAGTGACCTGAGGAGCGCCACCGCCCACGATACAGGGAGCGTCCGATGACCTCCGTGGCGCCCATAGCGGGGATGGGATTTGAACCCATGATCTCTGGCGTATGAAGCCAGCGGGGACGACCAGGCTCCCCTACTCCGCAGTGACACAGCGCCGGCTACCCACCAGGCCCGGAGCGCGACTCCCGCAGCCAATGGACCGACGCAGTGCTAGCCTAGCGCGTCCATGCCATCCGACGCAACCCGCCTCCCTCCTGACGAGGACATCGCTCGTCTCATCGGCATCCCAGCAGCCGTAGCCGCTGCCATCCGGGCGGTGGAGTCGGGACCCCGCCCGAACCCACGAGCGGTGAGGTTCGAGTGCCGACTGTTCAACCGAGACTCGCGCTTTCACGTCCCCTTCACCCCTCCGCTTGGGACGAAGGTCGAGACCGACCGGGCAGCATTCGAGCACGCCATGACGCTGGACCCCGCTACAGCGGTCCGTAGCAGCTCCTTCGGCGCATTTCAGACGATGGGCGCCCATCTGCTCGCTGTGACCGGAAAGGGCCCTGTGGAGGCTCTGGCGGCCTTCGACGCGTCTCCGGCGAAGCTCTCCGTAGCGATGCTCGCTCACTGGGTCCACGGCGTTCCTAGGTTCCTGGAGTGGGCCAACGCTGACCCACCGGACTTCATGGCGATCGCCCTTCGGTGGAACGGGAAGGCGAGCTATGCGGCGAAGCTCAAAGCCGCATATGACGCCTACATCGCGAAGTGGCCCGAGCGGGGCTGAAAAGCGAAAGGCGGCCTAGCTAAGACCGCCCATCACCCGACCAGGTAACCCCAATCCGAGGCCGAAGCCCCCACCCCTGCGTTGCCACCGTCGCGCCGGTGTTGCCCGGAGTTGCGTAAGTCCTAGCATGGCCCGCTCGCCCGTGGTACACGTTCCCCGTCTCTCGTCGCGCTTCCCCCTCCTTTCCGTGACGAGTGACCCAGGAGGGAAGGCCCTTCGGCGCCCGCGTAGCCTGCAAAACTACGCGGGCGTTGTTCTATTGACTTGCTGATCTGAACATGTAAGCCTCGTGGCATCGTGAACCGGCAGGGGTTCGCGGTGGAGGTCTCACATGCGATTGATGGTCCAAGATTTCCTCGTCAACCGAGGCGCGTCCGATTTGCGCTCGATGCACGGCGTCAAGCTCCGCTGGAGCCAGAAACGGCCTGGCGTCTTCACGCTCAACTATGACCAACTGGAGGTGGTCGACACAGACCCGCTCTCCCAGGAATGCCGAGGTCTCATCCTCAGAGCCATTGGCGGTCAGGTGACAGATGATCGGCCAGTCGGTGCCACTGAGATTGTGGCGTTACCATTCGCTCGGTTTTTCAATCATGGGACCGGTCCGTGCGCCCGCGTGGATTTCGATTCCGCCCGCTTCTACGAGAAGCTAGACGGCACGCTGTGTATCGTGCACCACGACGGTGGCGCATGGCACGTGGCCACCCGTTCAGTGCCGGACGCGGACGTCCCGATCGACGGCGGCGACCCGCAAGCCACGTTCCGGACGCTCTATGAGAGGAGCCTCCCGCCCGGTGTCGCTCTTGGCGATGGTTTGGACCCGTCCTGTACATACATGTTCGAGCTGACAGCGCCGGAGAACCAGGTGGTGGTCAGGTACGATGATCGCGCGGTGACGCTGCTCGGCGTCCGTGAGGTGACCACAGGTCAGGAGCGCGATCCCGCGCTTGTCGGGCCGACCTATCGTGTCTGTCCGTGGCACTCGATCACGCTGGAGACGATGTTGGAGTGGATCGCCGAGCGCGATCCGGCCAAGCATGAGGGCGTGGTGGTCTGCGATTCGCAGTACCGCCGGTGCAAGGTCAAGAGCCCTGGTTATGTGGCGCTAGCGCATACGCGCGAGTCTGTTGGCAAGTCGCCACGCGCGATGATGGAGCTGATTCTGCTCGGCAAGGACGACGACGCCCGCCCGCTCCTACCGGAGTATCTCTACCCACGGATAGACGCGATGAAGGTGGGCTTGGCGGCAGAGCTTGCCCGAATCGATGCGGCATACGAGCACCTACGACCTCACAACGACGATCGGAAAGCGTTCGCGCTTCGCATCAATGCCAGCGCCTACCCATCGGACATGGCAGCGCTCATGTCCAGGTTCGCTGGCAAGTGCCAAGACGCTGCCGGGTGGGTGCAGCTCGCCAAGAAGGAGGGGACGTGGCCCCCGGCGTTCCTTGACGTTCTCGTCGAGCGGGCCGCGCGGTGAGCCGCTACGGGCGCATCCGCTCCATCAAGCCGGAGTGGAGGTCTGATCAGCGGATGATGCGGGCCGGGCACGAAGCCCGCATCTTGTCCATTGTTCTGCTTACGCTCGCTGACGATGAGGGCCGTGGTCGCTGGATCGAGCCGGTCATGGCCGCTGAGGCGTTCGGCTACGACTCGGACCCGCTCGCGAGTTTGTCGCGAGGCCTCGCGAGCTTGTCGGGCTGGTACGTGCAGGTTTACGAAGTGTCCGGCGAGGGGTATTTTCAGGTCATCAAATGGGCCAAGCACCAGAAAATCGACCGACCGACCGAAAGTAAGCTTCCGCCGCCCCCAGCAGGCCAACTCACTGAAATTATAGCCACTCGTGCATCTTCTCGCGAAGCTCGCGAGGAAGTCGCGAGGCCTCGCGAGGAATTGGCGTCTGGATCTCGGATCTCGGATGTAGGATCTCGGATCTCGGAGGTGGGAGGAATTTCGCCGCCCGTCGCGATTCCAGACGAGTGGCCTGGCCCACTCCCGAGACCCTCCGATGACAGTTTCGATAGGCGGTCGTGCAAGTACCTGATGGCTTTCGCCACAGCCTTTCGCGCCACGGGCGCCACAGCCTCCCCGTGGATGAACGGGATCGGTACGCGCGAGTGCCACGAGTTGGCCAGATGGCTGGAGTCCGAGTTCAAGGACACCGCGTTAGAGACCGCAGGAGCCCTTGGGAGCGGTTTTGCGAGGTCATCCTATGCCAAGCGCCAGGGCTACCGCTTCCGTGGCTCTGGGGGGCTTATAGACGGTCCTGGCGAGTTCCTGAAATCCGGCATGACTGGGTATGTACGTCCGAGTGAGGTGGTGCACGACACCACGAGCGATGAAGACTTCCGGCTAGCGCTGAAAGGGACGGCCGTCAGATGACCGCGAAGATTCACCATCTGGGGCCTGAGGCTGCGGCCATGGTCGCGAGGCTGGAGGCCGCTCGGGACTCGGCCGGCTTCGTGACCGAGGACCAGATTCGGGCGAAGCGTGAGGCGTGGGACCAAGCGCAGTGGGGCGACCGCCTCCGCTCTAGCGGCATCTTCGATGAGCTGGACGACGATGCTAAGCGAGCCGTTCTCGCGAACAGGGCTCGCCCCGAGCTTCCGACCGAGCGCGTCAAGGAGTGGTGGAGCGTCCGTCGACCGCTGGACCCCGACCAGGCGCCATCGGGTCCACCATGGCTCTTCCTGTGCGGCGGGAAGGGCTGCGGCAAGAGTACGGCGGCTGCTCACGTGCTCGCGCGCGAGTGGGGCCTCTACACGATCATGTCGACGCTGATGGCGGACTACACGACGTGGAAGCGAGCCAAGCCGCACGAGCGACACTCCAGCATGTTCGAGCGCTACAAGCGTTCAGGCGTGCTCGTGCTGGACGAGTTGGGCATGGAGAAGGACAGCGAGGCAGAGGCAGCGCGAGAGGCCTTCTTCGCATTGGTGAACGGTCGGCAGAGCAAGCGGACGCATACGATCGTCATCTCGAATCTCAGCCGAGATCTGGTGATCAAGAGGGTCAAGACGGGCGTATACGACGAGCGGTCCCACGACCGCCTACGGAGCATTTCCCTCGTACTCGGCTTCGAGGGGCAGAGCTTGCGAAAGTCGCTGCCCGGCGGAGGTCTGTGATGGTGTGGCTCCAAGACGACGACAAAAGGAAGGGGTGAGATGATGGCGCAAGGTGCGGTGTGGATGCTCGGATGGGTTTTCGGGCTGGC